>Ga0070732_10000089_pt1 | contig 85894 bp, 69 predicted proteins | sample Coa_R1_5_FD_66449 | JGI IMG/M metagenome (GOLD analysis project Ga0070732, IMG submission 66449) | Surface soil microbial communities from Centralia Pennsylvania, which are recovering from an underground coalmine fire - Coalmine... | ecosystem: Environmental > Terrestrial > Soil > Unclassified ... | reverse complement strand
CCCGCTGACCGGAATCATCGATGGGCGGATCGAGTTCTCCGGCCCCCTGGACGATCCGTCCGCCCACTTGTCGCTCGCGCTTCAAGATTCGACCTTCGGCGCCTATGCGATCGGCAGCGGGGTTGCCGATTTGACCATGACCCACCAGACGATCGATATCGATCGATTCGAGATCCACCCGGCGCAGGGCCAGGTGGCGGCGAAGGGGCGGGTGGATCTCCGGGGGTCGAGCCAGGTCGAGGTCTCGGCCCAGGACCTCAATCCCGACTTCCTCAGGCCGTTCTTCCAGATCGACCGCCCCCTTCAAGGAAAGCTGAACTTCACGGTCCAGCTGAGCGGCGAGACCCGGAACCCGACGGCCGGCCTCTCCCTGGAAGCGACCGACGCGGGGATCGCCGGGGCGCTGGCCGACCGCATCGCCGGCCTCGCCTACTATCAGGCGGGGACCCTGCACATCGAGCAGGCGGTGATCTCCAAAGGCCCACACAAGGTCGTGGCGGTGGGCACGCTGCCGGTCGACCAAAAGACGTTTGCCTTCGACCCCAACGCGCCGATGCAGCTGCAGCTTCGCCTCCAGGACGCGGACCTCAGCTTCTTGACCCTGCTCACCCCCCAGGTCACGGACGCCGCGGGAACGGTCGCCGGCGAGGTGGACGTCGCCGGTACGGTCGGCAGGCCCGAGATGAGCGGCTTCCTGCACTCCACGGGCGGCAAGTTGACCTACGCGGGGCTTCGCAAGCCGATCGACAAGATGAACGTCGACTTGGTCTTTTCTCAAAACGAGATCCTCGTCCGGGACCTCTCCGCGGCGCTGGGGCAGGGTCAGGTCGCCATCGGCGGGACCGTCGGGGTGACGAATTTCCGGCTGGGGGACATCGGGCTGGCCCTCAAGGCGACCCACGCCGACATCGACGCCCCCGGCCTGTATACCGGATTGCTGGACGCGGACCTCCGGCTCAGCGGCCCGGCGCTCGAGCCCGTTCTGTCGGGAAGCGCGACGCTCTCGGAGGGGGTGCTCTCCCCGGCGGGAACGGGGGGCGGTCCCGGTGGAGGGGGACCGAGGTTGGGACTCGACGTCACCCTCGCGGTCGGCCACAACGTCGTCTTCTCGCTGGGGCCGATCCGGGCGGAGGTGGCGGGCTCCGTCCACGCCGCGGGCACGCTGGCCCACCCCCTGCTGTCGGGCCTGGTCACCTCACCGCAGGGGGAGGTGGCGTTCCTGGGATCGACGTTCAGGCTGACTGGCGGCCAGGCCGTATTCTCGGAGGCGTTGGGAGTGGAGCCCCAGATTTCGGCGCGGGCGCAGCAGGTGTACGGGGATACGATCGTCTTCCTCGACGTCAGGGGGCTGGCGTCGCACCCGGACCTGACGGTGACCTCGGATCCGCCCCTCACCCAGGCCGACATCTTGAACCTGGTGGCACGAAACGCGGGGATCTTCGGGGATCCGGGATCGATCCTCGGCCAGGGGCTGGGACGGTACCTACTGGGGTCGCTGCGCGAGGCGCTCGATCTGAACGAGTTCACCCTGACGTACAATCGGGAAAGCCCCGTCACCTTGCGGATCGGAAAGTTTCTGCTTCAGAACATCTACGTGACGGTGTCCGAGGTGTTTGCGGGACCGCAGGTCGCGACGATTCCGTTCCCCGGCACCTTCACCCGGCCCGTGCCCCCCGATGTGTCCTACACCGTCGCCGGGCTCGAGTATTTCCTGAGCCCCAACGTGCTGGCCACGCTCAACGTGGACACGCTGGGGGGCATGGGGGTGTTCCTGCTGACCCGGTTTCCGTTCTGAGATGGCGAGGAAGAGAGTGAGGGTCCGCGTCGATGGATACTCTACACGGGAGCGCCTATGGTCCTAGCCGACTACGTCCGTGAGTTGCAACGGGTGGCCCTGCTGCGCCCGGAGGAGGAAGCCCGCCTGTGGCGGGCTTATAAGGGCCGCGCCGATGTCCGCAGCCGGACGCGGTTGATCGAGTCCTACCAACCGTTGGTGTTCAAGGTGGCGATGCACCTCCACCTGCGCGAGGCCATCGTCATGGACATGATCCAGGAGGGGACGGTGGGGCTGATCGAAGCGGTGGAGCGATTCGATCCGGCGCGGGGGGTCCGGTTCAGCACATTCGCCACCTACCGGATCCGGGGGCGCATGCTCAACGCCCTACATCGTGAGCGAACGGTGGGGATCATCGACGGCGGCGGGGAGTCCTCCGATGAGGCCCTGCTCGAGCGCGTCCAGGACCCGGAGGCCGCGGAGCGGCTGGCGCGCGTCGAGGACGGCGTGGTCGCGGAGCAGGTGGCGGCGGCGATTGACCGGCTGCCCACGCGCGAACGGCGCATCCTCCGGGCGATGTTCCTCAAGGAGGAGCCGAGGCGCATCGCCGGCGAACTGCGCATCAGCCTCTCGCACTTCTACCGCCTGCAGAAACAGGCCGTGCAGCGGATCCGAGCGAGCTTGACGCTGGTCCCGCCTGGCGCCCGGGCCCAGGAGTGAGAGGTGTGACCGTGCCGTCCGGGATCCTCGACCACATCCGTCACGCCGAGAGATGGCTGCGGCGGGCCCGTGAGGACTGCGCGCGGGGCGATGCGCACCGCGTCGTGTTGCGATTGCTGCTGGCCGAGGCGGAGATCCGCAGGGCCCGCGAGTCAGGCGTGTCGGCGGGGGCCGAGGCGGCGCGCCTGCGGCCGAGCCGGCCCCGGTGGATGATTCTCGGCGCCGTCGCCGTCTCGGGCCTGCTCGTCCTGGCGGGGTACGCCATCGGCAGGTTCCAGTTGACCGAGCCGGCGGCCGACGCCCCTGCCGCGGTGCAGGCGGTTCCGGCCGCTCAGGGCCGAACCGGAATCGTCCGCTTCGAGAACGCTGGGGTGCTGCCGCTGGTCGGGTTCCCGGCGACGCGCCAAAGCGGGAGGTCCGCGCCGGTGAGCTTGTCGGGGTCCGACATCCTGCAGGGGGAAGATCCGCTGACCCTGCCGCCGCCCCTGGGCAGCGACGGGTCCGATCCTGCAATCTCCAAATAGGGAGTGATGATGACCAACCCGTGGATACGGACAGCGCGCCGGGTCGCCTGTGGTCTGGCGTGGGCGTTTCTGGTGGTGACGACGGCCTCAACGAGCCTGTGGGCCCAGCCGTCCTCGCCTCCGCCGTCGTCTCCCGCCCCCGCCCAACAGCAGCAGCCGACTCCATCCCAACCGCCCGCGCCCCCAACCCCTCCCGCGCCGCCGTCCACCACGCCGCCGGCACAACCCCCCGCTCCGAGCCTCACCCCGCCGGGGCCGTTTGTGCCGCAACCGGGAGTCGCCCCGCAGATCATCCCGCCGAGCAAGGTGGTGGAGGTGGTCGTCCGCGGGAATGAGACGATTCCGACCGACGAGATCCTGGCGGTGGTGTCCACCAAGGTCAACGATCCGCTGAACGAATCGGGGCTCCGAAACGACGTCCAGGCGATTCTCAACATCGGGGAGTTCGCGGACGCGGTCGTCCGGCTCGAGCCGGTGCCGGACGGCGTTCGGGTCGTGTTCGTGGTGGTGGAGAACCCGATCGTCAAGGCGATCGACGTGAAGGGGAACACGATCGTCCCCACCTCTGAGGTCCAGAGCACGCTGGGGGTGGCGACCGGGAAAGTTCTGAACACCGTGACGATGCGCAGTGGGGTGCGGGCGGTCGAGAAGCTCTACGTGGACAAGGGGTACGTGCTGGCGCGGGTCGCCGACGTGTCCGTCAGCCCGGAGGGGACGCTTCAGGTGGTGGTCTCCGAGGGGCGGATCGACGCGATCAAGGTGGAGGGGCTGAAAAAAACCCACGAGTACGTGGTCCTCCGCCAGCTCACCTTCAAGCCCGGCGACGTGTTCAACGTCAATCAGGTGAACGCCAGCCTGAAGAGGCTCTTTCAGCTGCAGTACTTCTCCGACGTCAAGGCGACCCCCGGGCCGGGGGCCTCGCCCGACACGGTGGCGGTGACGATCTCGGTCACCGAGCAGAAGACCGCGACGCTGAGCTTCGGGCTCGGGTACAGCAACCAGACCGGGATCGAGGGGTTCATCGGCCTGCAGGATAAGGATTTCGGGGGAAACGGGCAGACCGTGTCGGTGCAGTATGCGAACACGGTCAACTTCGGCACGAGTTACGCCATCGCGTTCCACGAACCGTACTTCCTCGGGTCCCCCACCGCGCTGGACACCCAGTTGTTCGACACGACGACGATCCCCACCGATTATTCGCTGGGGCTCAACAACTCGTTCCAGTACGACATGACCCAGGTCGGGGGATTCCTCTCGTTCACGAAGCCGATCGATCCCATCGACTCGTTGAACTACGGGATCAAGGCCGTCACCACGACCTTCGGGAACCCCCTCGTCGGGACGAACCCGCCGTCGAATTTCCAATTCACCCCGGGGCAGCTCACGGCGCTCGTCCTGGGCGCCAGCCGGGACACTCGAAATGACCCCAACGGGCCGACCAGTGGGGAGCACATCACCCTCACCGGCGAGTTCGCGTTTCAGGTGCTGGGCGGGAGCTTCACCTTCCAGAAGTACGAGGCGGACTATGCCCACTTCTTCCCGATCGGTCCCACCGGCACGCTGGTGGGGCACGTCCACGTGGGCTACTCGGCCGTGCCGCTGCCGATTCAGGAACAGCTCTATCTCGGCGGCCAGACCACGCTGCGGGGCTACGCCGCCGGCCGGTTCCGGGGCGACGAGAGCGCGCTCTTGCAGGTGGAATACAGGTTCCCGATCAGCTCGCTGCCGTTTCTCCATTCGTTTACGGGAATCACGGGTGTGGCGTTTGTCGATACCGGCGACGCGGAGCCGACCGGGGGGTCGTTGACGCCCCACACCGACGTCGGGGTCGGGATCCAGGTGAAGACCGCCATCGGGCCGTTCCGCCTCGACTACGGGGTCAGCCCGGAGGGCGGTCAATTGTGGATCTCAACCGGGCTGGAGTTCTGAGCACGCGGAGATCGCGCGGGGAGGGACCAATGCGATGAAGTGGAGCGCAAAAACCATCAGCGTGGCCTTGGCGGCGATCATCGTCCTCGGCGCCGCCGGGTTCATCATCGCCCGATCGGGCCCGGTCCTCGGGCAGTCCTTCACGATCGGGTACGTCGACATGGCCAGGGCGATCGACGCGCACCCGCGGAAGGCGAGCGCGGAGGGGGCGCTGCGGGACTACGCCCAATCCCAGATCGCCGACGCCCAGACCCGGATGAAGGGTATGCCCGCGGCGCAGCAGCAGGACGTCCAGCGCCAGGTGCAGGCGGACATCCTCAAGAAGCGCCAAGAGCTGATCGGCGGCCTGGAAAAAGACATCCGGGCCGCCGTCGAGAAGATCGCCAAGCAGCAGGGCGTGACGATCGTGCTGAGCCGCGAGGTCGTCCTGTACGGCGGCGTGGACCTCACCGACCAGGTGATCAAGGCGGTGAGCGGCAAGTGAGCGGGGCCTGATGATCCGCCCGTTCGCCTGGGCGGCCCTGGCCGTCCTGCTCGCCGGGTGCGCCGGCCATCCCGCGGCGCGGCCGGCGGCCCCTCTCGCTGCGCCCGAGGCGCCGGCGGCCCGCGCCCCGCGGATCGTCGTGGTGGACTTGATGCGGGTGGCCCGGGTCCACCCGCGGTGGCCCGAGATCCTCGCCTTCGACCGGCAGATCGCCGACCTTCAGGCCATGCTGGCCGTGGCGTCGGCGGCCCCGGGGCCGCCGGTGAGCGTCGACATCCCCAAGGTCGACCTGACGCCGGAGATGAAGGCCGCCATAGAGAAGATGCGCCCCGAGTTCCAGCAGCAGGTGGAGGCGATCAAAGAGGCGGCCCGCCAGGAGCTCGATGCCTACGTCGCCCAACTGCGCGCGGACGAGCAGAGTCAGATGGAGGCCAAGCGTTCCGAACTGGAGGCACAGCTGACCAAGGCCGCCCAGGACAAGCACGACGCGCTCAGCAAAGATTTCGATCAGTACCAGCAGCAGATGCTGGCGCAGTACCGGTTGCCCCTCCTCAACCTGAAGCTGAAGCTCGAAGATGTGCAGCAGTCGAGCCGCGATCAGGCGGACCAGCTGACCGCGCAGGTGCAAGCCCTCACCAAGGAACGCGACGACAAGATCGCCGCGCACGAGAAGGCGAACCAGCAGGAGCTGCAGGATTTCCAGAAACAGCAGATCCAGCAGGTGAACGCTCAGCTCGAGGCGTTCCAGAAGCAGCTGAGCGCGCAGGGGCAGCAGCAGGTCAACGACCGGGCGGCGCAGGTCACCGCGCGTGTCCGCACGCAGATCGAGGCGAAGCAGGCGGAATTCAACCAACGCCTGCGGGGACAGGAGCAGGCCATCGTCACCTCCGCGCGGCAGGCCCAAACCCGCGAGGTCGTCCAGGCGCGGACGCAGGCCGAAAAGCAGATCCAGACCCGGGCACAGTCCGAGGTGAGCCGATTCCGCGCCCTGCAGCAGCAGCTCCAAGCCGTCCAGCGCGCCCGGGCGACACTGTACGCGGCGATCGTGTCGGACGTGCGCGTGGAGGCGGCGGCGCTGGCGCAGGGAAAGGGGTGGGACGTCGTGCTCACCCAGTCCATCGCCGCGCCCGGCGCGGTGGATGGAACCGACGAGCTGATCGCCCGCATCAGGCGGTGAGGGGAAGGGGATGACGAAGCTGCTGGTCGGGGTGTTCGTCCTTGGCGCCGCCCTGTTCGCCGGCGGATGCGGCGGGTCATCCGTGGGGGTGGTCGATACCCAGCGGGTGCTCAACGAGAGCGTCAAAGGGCTGCAGCTGCAGAAGCAACTCGACGACCGTGAGAAGCAGATGGTCGCCGAGCTCGCCGCGATCGCCCCGCAGGTGAGCAAGACCGATCTGACCGCCCGCCGCGCCCGCTTCCTCACCGAGCTCGGGCAGATCCGTCGGGATTACGAAGCCCAGCTCACCCAGCAGTTGAGCCAGATCGTGGGCGAGGTCGCCCGCGAGGATCATCTGCGGGTGGTGCTCGTCAAGGCTCCGGTCTGGATCGGCGGCCGGGACATCACCCAGCAGATCATCGATCGGCTGAAGTAACTCCGTGCCCCCCCACCCGTTCTTCCGAGCCGGCCAGGTGCTGGGGACCCCAATCCTTCCCCCCGCCGCCGGGCGCCCGCCGATGCGCCCGAGCGGGATGCCGGCCTAGGGCCTTCCATGCGGCTGGATCGACTCGCCGAACGGATCGGCGGAACGCTGGCGGGGGATCCGGCACTGGAAGTAGATCGGGTGGTGCCGGTGGAGGAGGCCCGGGCCGGGGCCGTTGTGGTCCTGGCCGATCCACGGCGCCTCGCAGGCGTCGAGGCCACGGGCGCGGCGGTGATCCTGGCCCACGGCGCACCGTCGACCCACCTGCCCGCGATCCGCGTCGAGAACGTCCGGCTGGCGTTTGCCCTGGCCCTGCGCGCGCTCGTCCCGCCCGAGCCCCCACCCGCCGGCATCCACCCCACCTGTGTCCTGGGGGCGCGGGTGCAGGTGGGGGCAGCGGTGTCGCTGGGACCCTATGTTGTGGTCGGCGACGGGGTGACCTTGGGCGACCGGGTGCAGCTGCACGCCCACGTGGTGGTCGAAGGTGGCGTGCGGATCGGCCCCGACACCATCCTCCACCCCGGGGTGACGGTCCGACACGGCTGCCGGGTGGGCGCGCGGGTGATCATTCAGGGGGGGACGGTCATCGGCAGCGACGGCTTCGGGTACGCGCAGGATGCGCAGCGCCGGTTTGTCCTGATTCCCCAGGTCGGGGTGGTCGTCATCGAGGACGACGTGGAGATCGGGGCCAACGTCACGGTGGACCGCGCGACGCTCGGGGCGACGCGGATCGGTCGCGGCACGAAGCTCGACAACCTCATCCACATCGCGCACAATGTCCAGATCGGTGAGGATTCGGCGCTGGCGGCTGCGGTCCACATCGCGGGGAGCAGCAGGATCGGCAACCGGGTGATGATCGGCGGGTTGGTCGCGATCAGAGACCACGTCGCGATCGGGGACGATGCGATCGTGCAGGGAGCCTCGACCGTCGCGCACAACATCCCGCCGGGGGAAATCTGGTCCGGGCAGCCCAGCCAGCCGGCCAGAATGGAGCGGCAGGCCGAGGCGGCTTACCGGCGCCTGCCGCAGATGGTTCGCGGGCTGCGGGACCTCGAACGCCGCCTCCGGCGTCTCGAGGGCGGGTAGCGCGCACGTGCAGGCCCGCCGCCAGGGGACGATCGCCGTCCCCGTGCGCCTTGAGGGGATCGGGCTCCACACCGGTGAGTTCCGCCGGATGACGCTGCGCCCCGCGCCTCCCGACACGGGCGTGGTGTTTCGTCGGTCCGGCGGCGAGGCGGTGCCGGCCACCCTCGCCGCGGTCAGCGGCACCTCCGGGTGCATCGCCCTCGGCGGCGAGCGCGGCGTCCAGACCGTGGAGCACCTGCTCTCCGCGGCGTGGGCGCTGGGGGTAGACAACTTGCAGGTCGACCTCGACGGCCGCGAGGTCCCGGGGTTGGACGGGAGCGCGCTGCCGATCGTGCGGGCGCTCGCCGAGGCGGGTCGGGAACCGCAGGCGGCGGCGCGGCCGATCCTCGAGATCCGCGAGCCGGTTTGGGTGGGCGCGGGCGGGGCGTGGGTGGTGGCGCTGCCCGCGCCGCAGTTCGGTGTGGCCTGCCTCGTGACGCTCGAGGCCCCGCGGTCGGAGGAGCAGGGCGCGACCTTCGACCCCGCCCGGGACCGCTACGAGGAAGTGATCGCCCCGGCGCGAACGTGGGGGTACGAAAGGGATGCGGACGCGCTGCACCGCCGCGGCCTGGCGCTCGGGGCGTCGCTCCAGAACACCCTGGTGATCGGGGGGGATGGGTTCCTCAACCCACCGCGATTCCCCAACGAGGCGGCGCGGCACAAGGTGCTCGACCTGCTGGGAGATCTGGCGCTCGTGGGGAGCGAGATTCGAGGGTACGTGATCGCGGTGCGCGCCGGGCACGGCCTGCACGTGGCCCTGGCCAAGGCGCTCCGCGGACGGGAGGGATGAGCGTGGCCGACCGGCACCCGGGGCGGATGGATCTCCTGGAGATCATGAGCCACATCCCCCACCGCTACCCATTCCTGCTCGTGGATCGGATCCTGGAGATCGATCCGGGGCGGAGGATCGTGGGGCTGAAGAACGTCTCGGGCAACGAGCCGTTCTTCGACGGGCACTTTCCGGGCCTTCCGGTGATGCCGGGGGTGTTGATCGCGGAAGCGATGGCCCAGGTCGGCGGGGTGCTCGCCTCGATGCTCCCGGGGGCGGAACACAAGCTGGCCTATTTTGCGGCGATCGAGCGGTGCCGGTTCCGGCGGCCGGTCCGGCCTGGCGACCAACTGATCATCGAGGTGATCGTGCTGCGCCTGCGGGACCGGGTGGGCAAGATGCAGGTTGCGGCCCGGGTGGATGGGGAGTTGGTCGCGGACGGCGTGTTCACCTACTGGGTGATGGATCTCCAGGACCTGAATAAGGAAGTGGTCGGCGGGCGGATCGTCGCCGCCGCGGAGACGCGGGATGGCTCGGTCTGATCGAACCGCGTCGCGGCGGCCGGTGGCCCGCGAGCTAGCGTCCGCGGCGCCTCGGGTGGACCGGACGGCCTCGGTCGATCCGGGGGCACAGCTCGGGCCGGGGGTGGAGGTCGGGCCCCACGCGGTGATCGAGGATCATGTCACGGTCGGGGCGGGGACGTGGATCGGCCCCCACGCCGTGATCGAGGAATGGACGACGCTGGGGGCGGACTGCCGGGTGCACCCCGGCGCCGTCCTGGGCGGTCCTCCGCAGGACCGGCACTTCGCCGGCGAGCGCAGCTACCTCCGGGTCGGCGACCGGGTGACGTTCCGCGAGCACGTCACCGTCAGCCGGGCCACGGGAGAGGGCGCGGAGACGGTGATCGGTGACGACACCCAGATGCTCGCCTACTCGCACGCCGGCCACAATTGTCAGGTCGGCCGCCAGGTGATCATCACCAACTTCACCCAGCTGTCCGGGCACGTCGTCGTCGAGGACCGCGTGGTCTTCAGCGGCATGGCCGGGGTCATCCAGTTCGCCCGGATCGGGACGCTGGCGATGGTGACGGGGCTAACGCGGATCCTGAAGGATGTGCCGCCGTACATGCTGGTCGAAGGTGACCCGCTCCGCATCGTCGCCCCCAACCGGGTCGGCCTGCAGCGCGCGGGGATCTCCCCCGAGATTCAACTGCAGCTCCGGCGCGCCCACCGACTCCTCATCCGCTCGGGGCTCGACGTCTCGCACGCCCTCGAGCGGATCGAGCGAGAACTCGGGGACTCGGAAGAGGTGCGGCATTTCGTTCACTTCATTCGCGACAGCCAAGCCCGCGGCATGGGGATCGGCCGGTGAGCGGCACCGACGCGCCGGTTGGGTTGATCGCCGGCCGGGGCGCGCTTCCGATCGAGGTGGCGCGGGAAGCCCGCCGGCAGGGGCGGCAGGTGATCTGCGTGGACGTCTTCGACGGTGACCCAGGCCTGCCGGCGGCCGCCGACGCCTACTACGCGGTCGCCCTGGGAAACGTGGGGGGGATCCTCGAGGCGTTCCGCCGCCACGGGGTGCGGGAGGTGCTGCTGGCCGGGAAGGTCGACAAGTTGCCCGCGGTCAGGCGCGCCCAGCTCGACGCCGAGGGCGCCCGGTTCGCGGGGACGGTGCGGGATCACCGCGACACCAGCATCATGAACGCCTTTCTCGCCCTGCTGGAGCGGTCCGGCTTTGAGATCGGGAACCAGACCCGATACTTGGCGGATTGTCTCCCCTCCCCGGGGGTCCTCGGCCAGCGTCCGCCGTCCGACGCCGAGGCCCGCGATCTCCGGGTCGGCTTCGCCATCGCCGCCCGCGTCGCCGCCCTCGATATCGGCCAGTCGGTCGCCGTCCGCAACGGGACGGTGGTGGCGGTCGAGGCGGCCGAGGGGACGGACGAGATGATTCGGCGCGCCGGCGCGCTGACCCCCGGCATCGTGGTGGCCAAGGTCAGCCGGCCCCAGCAGGATCCGCGCTACGACCTCCCCGTCGTCGGCCCCGAGACCGTGGCGGCGCTCGCCGAGGCCCGTGGGACGGCGCTGGGGGTCGAGGCCGGGCGGACCATTCTCCTCGATCGCGACCGAATCATCGCCGCCGCGTCGGCGGCCGGCATCGCGGTCGTCGCCGCCCCGGCGGAGCCGTAGCGATGTGGCGGGTATGGAGCCGCGCCATTTCCGGCGTCTGAGACGCGCGACCGACATCCCGCCTCAACCTTCGCCAAGGAGCTGCGCATCTCTCGCCCCACGCCTCAGGTCTTGATCGTGGCGGGCGAGGTGTCCGGCGATCACCAGGGCGCCCTGCTCACCGCGGCGCTCCGGCGTCAGCGGCCGGCGCTCGCGATCTCGGGGGTGGGGGGCGCCGAGATGCGCGCCGCCGGCGTGGACGTGCTGGTGGAGAGCCTGCGCTGGGGTGTGATCGGGTACCTCGAGGCCTACGCCCGCCTGCCGATCTTCGCCGCGCGGTTCTGGCGGCTGGTGCGGCTGATCGAGCGGGGCCGGCCGGATCTGCTGATCCTGGTGGACTTCCCGGGAATCAACCGCGAGCTGGTTCGCCACTTCTCCGGACGGATGCCGATGGTGTACTACTTCCCGCCCCAGACCTACGGCCGGCGGGGCCGGTCGGCGGAGCGGATGGCCAGGGCCGCGGTGCGGCTGCTGGCGGTGTTCCCCTTCGAGGCGGAGGCGTATCGGCGCGCCGGCGCCGATGTCGTCTGCGTCGGGCATCCCGCCGTGGACGAGGCGGCGCAAGCTGCCGCTTCTTCCCCCGCGCTCCGTGCGGAGTGGGGCCTGGGGGCGGAGCCGCTCGTCGGCCTCCTCCCCGGCAGCCGCGCGCAGGAGATCCGCGGATACCTTCCTCCGATGCTGGACGCCGCCCGCGGGTTGCGGGCGAGCCTGCCGGTCCGGTTCGTTCTCCCGATCGCCTCCCCGTTCCTCGAGCCGGCGATCCGGAGGCTGGTAGAGCGGGCGGGAGTGCCGGTCCGCCTGGTGGGGGGGCGCGCGCTCGACGCGATGCGGGTCTCGGACACGATCGTGGTCGCGGCCGGGACCGCTGCGGTGGAGGCGGCCTGCGTCGGGACTCCGATGGTCGCCGTCGGGCGTGTCTCGCCGCTCACCTACTGGATCGCCCGGCGGTGGGTCTTGACGCCGGAGTTCGACCGGCTGGGGTTTGCGGTCCCCAACGCGGTGATGGATCGCCGGATCATCCCGGAACTCGGTCAGCATGACGTCACCGGGCCGCGGATCCACGTTGAGGTGGAGCGCCTGCTCGCGGATGCGGCGTCGCGTGAGCGGATGCGCCACGACTTGGCGGAGGTGCGGCGTCGCCTCGGGCCCCCGGGGGTGCTTGACCGCGCCGCCCGAGAAGCGCTGCGCGTGCTGGACAGCCCCGGGCCGGGCACGCTACGATAGGATCGTGAACACGGCGCACACCCTCTGGTCCGCCGCCCTCCGCGCGCTTCTCTGGGCGATTCCCATTGCCCTGATGGGGGTGTTGGTGTGGACGCTTCCGCCGCCACGTCGGGCGGCGCCGGCGCCGCCGGCCCCCGCCGTGTCGGCCCCCGCCGTGTCGGTCCCCGCCCCGCGGTCGGGCACGACCGGTGGGATCTCCCAGGCTCCGTCATCTCCTTCGCCTGCCCCACGTCCCTACGCGCAGATTCGCCAGGGCGATCTGGTGGGGACCGACGAGGCCGGACATCAACGGTGGCGGGTGGTCGCGGACGACGTGACGGTCGTGCAGGACAAGCAGATGGTGCTCCTGCGGCACGTGCGGGCGACGTTCTACCAGCAGGACGGTACCATCGCCGTGACCGGGCAGGCGGGCCGGTACAATACCCAAACCCGGGAGATTGAGATCACCGGCAACGTCCACGGCGAGAGCAGCAACGGCCGCCAGCTCTTCGCCGACCGCCTGCACTGGGCGCCCACCTCCGAGACGATCACCGGGTCCGGCCACATCCGGCTCGTGGAAGACCGCGTCGTGATGTACGCGGATCGCATGGTCAGCAACGTGACACTGGGCCAGACTCAGTTCTTCGGCCACGTGCACGCCGCCGATCGGTAAGCAGGCGAGATGCGGAACCCGCCACTTGCCACGACGATCCTGACGGTGCTCGCGCTGGGGACCTTGGCGGGCGCACCGCGCCCGGTCGCCGCCGCTCCCACGCCGGCCGTGTCCCCGATCCAGGTCAGCGGAGCCACCCGGGCCGAGTACGATGATGCGGCGCAGGAGTGGGTCTTTCGCGGTCCGCAGGTGGTGGTCGTCCGGGGGACGCTTCGGATCGCCGCCCCGCTGATCCGCTACAACGCCGCGGCGCACCTCCTCGAGGTGGCGGCGCGGGGCACGGTGACGACACCGACGCTCGAGGTCGCTGCGGACCGGATGACCGCGTCCCTCGCCACCCGGCACGTCACGGCCGTGGGGAGCGTCGCCGGCCGGTTCGAGGACGGGTCGGCCGCCGCGGCGCCGGGGGGGGCCGACTGGACCACGTTCTCCGCGGACGCGGTCGAGCTCGACGACCGCCCGGAGGCGCGCCAGTTCGTCGCGACGGGGCACGTCGTCGTGGTCCGGCGAGACCAGGAGCTCCGAGGCGATCGGGTGGCCTACAACCGGATCGCCGAGCAGGGGGCGATCGACGGGCACGCGGAGGTGATCCGGGGCACGAGCCGGTTGCTCGCCGATCACGTGCGCACGGATCAGGGCCGCGGGACCGCTCAGGCGGACGACCACGTGGTGCTGGAGCAGGAGGGGATGCGCGGGGTGGCCGATCACGCCACCTACGCCCGGGATACCCAGACCGCCGTCCTCCTCGGCCACGTCACCGTGACCCGGGGCCGCGACGTCCTCACGGCGGATCGGGCGACGGTGCGCCTCGATCAACACACCGCGCTCGCCGAGGGCGATCCGGCGAGGATCGTGGTCAACGCCGCGACTCCCGAGGCACCGACTCCTTGACCCGGGTCGTGCGGATCGCGCCTCCGCGCGGAGTGCTGCGCGCCCAAGGGCTGGTCAAGCAGTACGGGGCGCGGAAGGTCGTGAACGAGGTCTCGGTCGAGGTGGGCGCCCGGGAGATCGTCGGCCTCCTCGGCCACAACGGCGCCGGGAAGACGACGACGTTCTACATGATCGTGGGGTTGGTGCGGCCGGACGCCGGCGATGTGTGGATCGGCAGCCGCCGCGTAACCGAAGCCCCGGTGGACGTGCGCGTCCACGCCGGGTTGGGCTATCTCGCCCAGGAGGCCTCGGTCTTTCGCCGGCTCACCGTGGAGGAGAACATCCTGCTCGTGCTCGAGCGTGCCAAGCTCCCGCCCGAGGTCCGGCAGCAGCGGACGGACCGGCTGCTCGAGGAGTTTAAACTCACCGCGGTGCGGCGCCAGCCCGCCTGGACGCTGTCGGGGGGCGAGCGGCGGCGCGTGGAGATCGCCCGGGCCCTCGCGCTGGAGCCGGCCTTTCTGCTACTCGACGAGCCCTTCACCGGGATCGACCCGCGGTCGGTGCAGGAGCTGCAGCAGACGGTCCGCTACCTGAGGGAGCGCGGCCTGGGGGTGGTGATCACCGACCACAACGTCAGGGACACGCTGGCGATCACCGATCGGGTGGAGATCATCCACGAGGGGCGCATCCTCCTCAGCGGCAAGCCGCGGGAATTGCTGGCGAACCCGGAGGCGCGCCGCCTCTATCTGGGCGAGGGGTTCCGGCTGTGACGCTGGCCTGGGCGGAGCGTCGTCGCGGGCTTCCGCTCCCCACGCTGTCCCTCCTCGACCGCCTCTTGGCGACGGAGATCGGGCTGTCTTTTGGGTTCGGGTTGGCGTTCTTCACGACGCTTCTGGTGATGAATCACATCTTCTACCTGGCCCGCCTGGCGATCAATCAGGGGCTGCCGTTTGGGACGGCGCTGGAGCTGTTCGCCTACAAGGTGCCGTACCTGGTGGCCTTCAGCGCCCCGATGGGGGTGCTGCTCGCCACGGTGCTGGGGATCGGGCGGCTGACCGACAACCACGAGATCGCGGCGCTGCGGGTGTGCGGGACCAGCCTGTACCGCATCGCCGCCACCGTCGTCGCGTTGGGCTGCGTCGCCGCCGCCGGCAACTTCGTGTTCTCCGAGGGGGTCGTCAGCGTCGCCAACGATCGATACCGAAAGGTCCTCAACGACTTCACCTCCAAGGCGCCCGACCTGCAGCCCGTCCCGAACATCTTCTTCCAGGGCCCCAGCCCCGAGGGCGACGCGCTCTACCACGCGCAGCGCTACAACCCCGGGACGCAGACGCTGGAGGGGGTGACCGTCGTCTACATCAAGAAAGATCAGGCCCTCCGCATCATCCGGGCCCGCACCGCGAGCTACCGTCAGGGCGGGTCCTGGACGTTCCACGACGGGACGATCTTCGTGTTCGGGGAGGACGTGGTGACGACGAAGTTCGGGGCGATGGACCTCAACGTGCCCCGGTCCCCGCAGGACCTCACCCTTCCCCCCAAGGATCCGGCGGACATGAGCCTGCGGGAGCTGTCGGCGCAGGCCGCGGCGTCGCGGCGCCGCGGCGGGGACCCCCGGGCGCTCGTCACCGAGTTCCAGAATCGGCTGGCCGGGATCGCCAGCAGCATCGTGTTCGCGCTCGTGGCCCTCCCCCTCAGCCTCCGGCCCCACCGCTCCGGCCCCAGCATCGGCATGGGGCTGAGCATCCTCGTCCTGTTTGCCTACTACGCCGTCGCCATTCCCGCCCAGCTCGCCTCCGAAGGGCGGGTGCTCGCCCCCGCGCTCGGCGCGTGGCTCCCCAACGCGATGGTGGGGATCCTGGGCGCGGTGCTGCTCATTCGGGCGGCCCGATGAACGCGGCGGTCATCCTCATCCCCACGCTCATCCTGGTGAGCGGGCTGGTCGCGTTCGTCGGCAACCAGGTCGGGCGCAGCATCGGGCGCCGGCGGCTGGTGGCGTTGGGGCTCCGCCCGCGCTACACCGCGCAGCTGATCACGGTCATCACCGGGATGCTCATCACCGTCGTCACCCTCGCGGTCGTGCTCCTGGTGAGCAACGACGCCCGGCAGGCGCTGTTTCACCTGCAGGAGATCCGCCAGCAGATCGCGCAGCAGGAGGGGCAGCTGCGGGCGCTCCAGGTGCGGGACATCGTCTACCTGCACGACCAGGAGATCCTCCGCACCGTGATCGACGGAGGCGAGGATCCCACCGTCGTCCACAACCGAGTGCAGGCGTTCTTCGATCTGGGGACCCAGGCCGCGCGGCAGCGGGGGGCGGCGCCGGATGTGACGGGGGCGGTCGTGCAGATGTCCCCACCGGGACTGACCGCCAACGACGTCGCCCAGGACGTCGTGGAGCGTCATCAGCCGATGGTCGTGCGGATGATCGCCACCCAAAACTCCGTCCGGGGGGAGCCGGTGCAGGCGACCGTCATCGGGTTCCCCAACACGCTGGTGTTCAGGGGCAACGAGACGATCGCCACCAAGCGGCTCGATGGCGGGGCGTCTCGCCAGCAGATCGAGTCCGGGCTGCTGGAGCTCTCCGCGCAGGTCGCCACCACCGCAAAGCAGCGGGGCGTCATCTCGCCGCCGTTCGCGCTGGCCACCAGCCCCCCCGACATCCGCCTGGATCCGGCGGTGCTGCTCACGACGCTCGACCGCGTGCAGGCCCGCCGAGCCCCGGTGGACGTCAGTGTGGTCACGCTCGCCGACACCTATACGATCGGTCCGGTCACGCTGACGTTTCGGTGAAGGTGCTGGCGGTCGACCCCGGCCGCGGGAAGAGCGGGGTGGCGGTCTGCGGCCCGGATGGGGTGGTTGCGAGACGGGTGGTTCCCCTCGCCGACCTGGTCGACCTGGTAAGGCGTTGGGTAGCGGCGTACCAGGTCGACGTCGTGCTTATCGGAGATCAAACTGGATACAAACAAGTGTTCGATATGTTGGCGGGCCTTTCGGTCCCCGTGAGGTCTGCGGCGGAGCGGGGGAGCACGCTCCTGGCCAGGAGGCGGTATTTCCAGGACCATCCCCCACGGGGATGGCGGCGTTTCATCCCTCTGGGCCTTCAGCTTCCACCGGAGCCCTACGACGACTACGCTGCGGTGGTCCTGGCGGAAGGCTATCTTCGAAAAGGCTTGACACTTCCCGGAAAAGACGGGTAAAATGACTGCGTGTTGGGCCAGGGAGCATACGCGAGCAAGTCATCGTAAAGTCAAGCATTCCGAAGAGCGGACGCATAAATCAGGTCAGCGCCCGATCGATTCGCCAAGGTCGTTCTGAGTATCATCTTTAAAGGGACGGCTCGTCGGCATCCTCAGGTATGGAAGAGGAAGGCAACACCTCTTAACGTTTGGCTTTCAACGTTTACCGCTCCGACGGCCGAAGCGGCCGTAGTCGGGAGCTCGCCCGGAGAGGAGGGGAGGCAGGACAGGGTGGGGCCCGGGGGAGGGGTGTTACGCGGGTGCAAATGGGGACCGCTGGGGCAGAGAAAACACGGACACTCGCGCGCCGGCCCCCCAGAACGCGCCCGACATCACGCACGCAAGGGGGAATTGACCACATGAGACAGTTCGCGATGGCAGTCGCGGCCGTACTCGTGTTCGCGTTGGTCTCCCCCGCTTTCGCGCAGCCGTTCGCGGATACGCCGACCAATCACTGGGCGTACGACGCGATCGCTGAGCTGGCGGCGAAGGGCCTCATCGAGGGGTATCCCGATGGGACCTTCAAGGGCGATCGGGCCATGACGCGGTACGAGATGGCGATGGTGGTTGCGCGGTTGCTGGCGAGGATCGAGAGCATTCAGATCCCCGCCCCGACACCGCCGCCCCCACCCGAAGTGACCAAGGCGGATATCGACACGATTATGCGTTTGGTGAACGAGTTCCGGGCCGAACTGGCCGCGAAGAACGTACGGTTGACCGCGGTCGAGGAAGAGCTGAACGCGATCAAGGCTAGACTCGACAACGTCCGGGTCACCGGCGGCCTGCGGTTCCGGGAAGACCTGAACCAGCTCGAGGCCGGCAAGACGGCCACGGGCCTGAACGGCAACCCCAACACGGGGACCGTTTCCGCCTCGAACAGCCAACGGGGGAACCGGCCGCGATACGAGTTCAAGCTCGGGTTCGACGGCAGCGTCGCGCCCGATCTCCACTTCATCACCGCGCTGGAAAGCACCGGCGGCTACAACTTCTTCAACAGCTCCGCCTCCTTCCTCGGCGGGGCGGGCAACGGGTCGTTCGGCAGCGTCGACAGCGCGTTTCTCGATTGGAAGCCGATGTGGGCCGGCGGGACCACGGAAATCTGGTTCGGCCGATTCGGCTGCGACACCCCCTCCGGTGGCGGGTGCTACCCCGTGCAGTTCGGCCCCTTCGGGCTTCTCCTGAACGACACGGGCGACACCTGGGGCGACTCCACGGGTGAAAGCGCCACGGCGATCATGGACGGCCTGCGCGTCGCGTTCCATCTGGCCAGCGTGGCGGACCTCCAGGTCCAGGGCGTGTGGGCCCGGATCATCGGCAACACCGGTTCGATCAGCTATCCGAGCGGCGAGGATATGTACGGCATCGACGCGAACGTCCAGCTGTTCCCGGGCCTGAGGCTCGGGGCGGACTACGTCGCGAACACCATCGGCAACTTCGGCTCGAGCGGATTTACCCAGCCGGCCGGTGCGCCGAACATCTTCTACCACGTCTACGGTCCGGGGAACGGTTCGCTCAACCCGGCCACGGCGCGCTGCCTCACGGTCGCCGGCGGGATTACCTGCCCGGCGCAGGGCAACGGCTGGGGCGCCTACGTGCAGTGGGACGCCTTCCCTGGGATCCACCTCGACGTCGAGGCGGCCCAGTGGTCTGACAGCACGGCGGGCGGCGGGACGGACAACGGTTACAACGCGGTCGTGACGTGGAACCTGAACCAGCTCTTCGGGATTCTGCCGGGCCACAACTTCATCGTGACCACCGGCTACAACTACTACGGCACGAACTTCTACACGCCGTACGGTGCGGCCGAGTCGGACATCTTCGGGTGGGACGCGCTGTACCCAGGGAACGGCCAGGGGCTCACGGCGACGGTCAGCTATCAGATCCTGCAGCCGTTGACCGTGTACCTGGACTTCCTGACGGGCAACAGCGTTTCCAACAGCCAGCCGTTCCAGGAGTGGGAAGGCGGCATCGCCTACTCGTTCTCCGCGAATGCGAAGATCACGCTCAAGTATCGTGATCTGACCATGAACGGCGTCGACCAGCAGAACGTCTACCGGGCGCAGATCGACTACAGCTTCTAGCCGCTGCGGCGTTCGAATATCGCGGAGCGGCCCCCCGGGTTCCGGGGGGCCGCTCCGATTTCGTCCGCCTGCGGGATGCCTTTTCCTCTGTCTGATCCGGAGTCCGGTGAAGCGGTCAGGGGGTGGAGGCGGGTGTGACGCCTTGGGCCGTCTTCACGATTTCCCACTCCCTGCCCGTGAACCTGACCGTGTCGCCCAGCCCGACGGAGTTCCAGAAGCCCTGCGGGACGCTGTACGCTTCGCCGTTGACCGCGAGCACGAAGTCGCCGCTGTCCTGGCCGTTTCGAAACTTCTGCGTCACCGGCCCGTAGACGTACCCTTGGCCGCATCCTACGGTGTAATCGGCAGCGAACAGCGAAAGCACCAAAACGAACAAGAGTACCCGAACGGTCCCGATCCGCATCCGTGCACACCTCCTCGGGTTGCCACCTAAGTATATCCGCGATCACCTCCGCCGCGCAACCGGCGCGAACGACGCCGCGTTGACAGCGTTTCCCCGCCCATGCTAGCCTGGGCCAAAGCGTAACCGCCCAACCCCTCAAGGAGTGGTGCCCTGGTGGAGCCCCGGGACCGGCTGATCGTGGCGCTCGATGCAGGCTCGCTCGGTGAAGCCGAGGCGACCGCGGAACGTCTGCGCGGGACGGTCCGCTGGTTCAAGATCGGCTCCGGGTTGTACACCGCCGCCGGCCCGGCGGCGGTGCAGTCGCTCCTTCCCCACGGCCGCATCTTCTTGGATCTCAAGTTCCATGACATCCCGGCGCAGGTCGCGGGGGCCGTGGCCGCGGCGACCCGTCTGGGGGTCGATCTGATCAACGTGCACGCGGCGGGGGGAAGCGCGATGCTGCGCGCGGCCGCCGCGGCGGGGGAGGAGGCCGCGGCGGCGATGGGACGGCGCGCGCCGACGCTCCTCGGGGTGACGTTGCTCACCAGCGGAGACGCGGCGCTGGTGGAGGAGGTGGGCCTGGTCGGCACGCCCGCGGAGCTGGCGGTGCGCCTGGCACGGCTGGCCCGCGCTGCGGGCCTGGGCGGGGTGATCGCTTCGCCGCAGGACGCCGCGGCGATCCGGACGGCGTGCGGGCCGGACTTCCTGATCGTGTGCCCCGGGATCCGCCCCGCGGGAGCCGCGGTCGACGATCAGCGGCGCGTGCTCACCCCCGGCGAGGCGGTACGCGCCGGTGCCGACATGCTCGTCGTGGGCCGGCCGGTCACCCGGGCCGTCGATCCGCGCCGAGCGGCGGAGGCGGTGGTGCGGGAAATCGCCGATCTCGCGGGGACGCGTTGACACCCGGGGGAGCCCGTACTATAATGCGTTCAATTACCTGGAGCGCATCTGGCGCCGGGTACCTCTGGAGGGCCCATATCGGGTGGGGTTGCTGGACGACGTTTCCGAAGTGTTGATCCGCGAGGACGAGCTTCGGGCTCGCGTCGCGGATCTCGGTCGACAGATCAGCAAGGACTACGACAGCAAGACACCGCTCCTCGTCGGCATCCTGAAAGGCGCTTCGATCTTCCTCTCCGACTTGATCCGGCAGGTCACGATCCCATGCCTGATGGATTTCATAGCCACCAGCTCGTACGACGGAGGTACGGAGAGCTCCGGCATCGTGCGGATCCTCAAGGATTTGGATCAGACGATCGAGGGCCGGCACGTGCTCATCGTCGACGACATCATCGACACCGGGTACACGATGGACTACCTGCGGGAGACGCTCAGAGCGCGGTACCCGGCGAGCCTTCGGATCTGCGCGCTGCTCGACAAGACCAGTCGACGGCGGCGCCACGTCCCCATCGACTACCGCGGGTTTGAGATCCCCGACAAATTTGTCGTCGGCTACGGCCTGGACTACGGGGGCATCTACCGGAACCTGCCGTTCATCTGCGTGCTGAAGCCCGAAGCGTACACGTGACGGGGCAAGGGGTACGGCTGCCGGACCGGCGCGATAGTAGGGAGGTGGGTGAGGATGGAGTTCATCGGTAAGGGTCGGGCGGCGCGGCGCACGTACGGGTTTGACGAGATCGCGCTGGTGCCGGCATCGGCGACCGTGGATCCGAGCGACGTCGACGTCTCCTGGCGGGTCGCGGACCGGACATTCCCCCTGCCGATCGTGGCCTCGGCGATGGACAGCGTCGTGGACGTCCCGCTCGCCGTCGCCCTCTCGCGCCTCGGCGGCATGGCGGTGTTGAACCTGGAGGGGGTGCAGACCCGGTACGCGGATCCGAGGGACGTGCTCGACCGGTTGGCCGCCTCCCCGGCCGAGAAGGTCATCGACCTGATGCAGGAGGTCTACCGCGAGCCGATCAAGGACGACTTGGTCGCGCGCCGCATCGAGGAGATCCGGGACGGCGGAGGGGTCGCGGTCGTCTCCACCACCCCCGTGCAGGCCGGCCGGTTGGGGCCGCTCGCGGCGGAGGCGGGCGCGGCCACCCTGCTCGTGCAGTCGACCGTCATCACCGAGCAGCACCGCAGCGACCGCGGGGGCGCACTCTCGCTCCGCGAACTCACCGCGTCCATCGACATTCCCGTGATGGCGGGTAACTGCGTCTCCTACGAGGCGGCGCTGCAGTTGCTCGAGGCCGGGGTTGCCGCCCTGTTCGTCGGGGTGGGACCGGGCGCGGCGTGCACCAGCCGGAAGGTCTTAGGGGTCGGCGTGCCGCAGGCGACGGCGGTGGTCGATGTGGCGGCGGCGCGCGCCGAGTTCGAGCGGAGGACCGGCCGGCACGTGCCCATCGTTGCCGACGGCGGGATCGCGGTGGGGGGGGACGTGGCGAAGGCGGTGGCGTGCGGTGCGGACGCAGTGATGCTGGGGAGCCTGCTGGCCAGGGCCGAGGAGGCCCCGGGGCGTGGGTTCCATTGGGGAATGGCGACGCCCCACGCGGCACTGCCGCGCGGGACGCGCATCCGGGTGGGGACGACCGGAACCGTGAGCGATATCCTCTTCGGCCCGGCACGGGTCGACGACGGTTCGCAGAACCTCGTGGAGGCGCTGCGCACGGCGATGGGCATGTGCGGCGCCCGCACGCTCCGGCAGATGCAGCAGGCGGAGATCATCATCGCCCCGGCACTGTCGACGGAAGGCAAAACGCTGCAGATCGCCCAGCGCGTCGGGCAGGGGCGCTAGCGGGATGAGCCGCACGCTCAAAGAAGGGCGGCCCGCCGGCGGGCAACGCGAGTCGGGCGCGGCGCAGATCCCCCGGTCGGTCCAGGACTTGGTCGTCGTCCTGGATTTCGGGGCGCAGTACAGCCAACTGATCGCCCGCCGGGTCCGCGAACTGCGCGTGTACAGCCTCATCCTGCCCTTCGACACCCCGCTCGAGGAGCTGAGGGACCTCCGACCGCGGGGGCTGATCCTGTCCGGCGGGCCGGCCAGCGTCTACGATCCTGGCGCCCCCCGGTGCGATCCCGCGTTGTTCGCCTGCGGGATCCCGACCCTCGGGATCTGCTACGGCATGCAGTTGATGGCGCACAGCCTGGGAGGGCGCACGGGGCCGGCGGGCCGGCGGGAGTACGGGCGCACCCGGTTGTTCGTGGACGAGTCGGAAGGTTCGGACAGAATCTTTCACGGCCTGGAGCGGCGCCTGCTCTGCTGGATGAGCCACGGGGACACGGTCCACGCGCTGCCGGCGGGGTTCGAGACCCTCGCCCACTCCGACCACAGCCCCCACGCCGCGATCGCCGATCGCGTCCGGCGGCTGTACGGCCTGCAGTTTCACCCGGAGGTCTCCCACACCCCCTGGGGTACCGACGTCCTGCGGAACTTCCTCTACGAGGTCTGCGGGTGCGCCGCGTCGTGGTCGATGACCTCGTTTACCGAGCGCGCCGTGGAGGAGATCCGCGACCAGATCACGACCGGGCGCGCGATCTGTGCCCTCTCCGGCGGGGTAGATTCGGCCGCGGCCGCCGGGCTCGCCTTCCGCGCCATCGGCGACCGGCTGACCTGTGTCTTCGTCGACCACGGTCTCTTGCGCCGGGGTGAGGCCGCGCAGGTCGTCGAGGTCTTCCGCGACCACTTCGGGGTCCATCTCGTCCACGTGGACGCGCGCGCCCGCTTTTTGGCGCGGCTGACGGACGTCGCCGATCCGGAACGGAAGCGCACCCTGATCGGCAACGAGTTCATCACGGTCTTTGCCGAGGAGGCCGTCCGGATCGGGCGGCCGGAGTTTCTCGTGCAGGGGACCCTCTACCCCGATGTCATCGAGAGCGGCACCCGCACCGCCGCCCGGATCAAGACCCACCACAACGTCGGCGGGCTGCCCGCCGAGATGCCGTTCCGGCTGGTCGAGCCGCTGCGCACCCTGTTCAAGGACGAGGTGCGCCTGGTCGCCCGCTCGCTGGGGCTGCCCGAGGAGATGGTGTGGCGCCACCCGTTTCCGGGACCGGGGCTCGCCATCCGGGTGCTCGGCGAGGTGACCGAGGATCGGCTGGCGATCCTCCGGGAGGCGGACGCGATCGTCACCGAGGAGATCGGCCGGAGCGGATTGGGGCGGGAGCTGTGGCAGGCCTTCGCCGTCCTCCTGCCCGTCCACTCCGTGGGCGTGGCCGGGGACGCCCGGACCTACGGGCACGTCGTCGCGGTCCGGGCGGTAACCAGTCAGGATGGGATGACGGCGGACTGGGCCCGGCTGCCCGCCGACCTGCTGGAGACGATCAGCAACCGCATCACGGGAGAGGTTCGAGGGTGTAGCCGCGTCGTCTACGACATCAGCAGCAAACCGCCTGCTACAATAGAATGGGAATGATCTCGAGAGGAGGGGCCGTGGATTCATTCACGAGGCCCGCTCCCGATTTTGATGCCCTGCTCAACCCCGCGCAGCGCGAAGCGGTCGGGCACGGGGACGGACCGCTGCTCATCCTCGCCGGGGCCGGCTCCGGGAAGACCCGCGTCCTGACATACCGGATCGCCGCCCTGATCCGAGACCGCGGCGTTCCGCCGCAGCGGATCCTGGCGGTGACGTTTACCAACAAAGCCGCCGGCGAGATGCGCGAGCGGGTGGAGCGGTTGGTCGGGCTGCCGATTGCCCGCGCGGTGTGGATGGGGACGTTTCATGCGATCTGCAGCCGGATCCTCCGCCGCTCGGGGGCTCCCGTGGGGGTGGACCCCCGGTTTACCATCTACGACACCGATGACCAGCGGGCGATGATGCGCGAGGTGATCCGGACACTCGACGTCGACGACCGCCAGTTTCCTCCGGCCGCGGTCTTGGCGGCGGTGGGCCGCGCGAAGAACGAGCTCGTGGACCACGTCGCTTTCGCCAGGCGGGCGGAGACCACTCGCGACGAGGTGCTCGGCAAACTCTACGCCGCCTACCAGCGGCGGCTGGATGAGTGCCACGCCCTCGACTTCGACGATCTCCTCGTCCGGACGGTGCAGCTGCTGCGCGAGCACCCGGCGACGCTGGCGGAGTACCAAGGACGCTTTCGGCACCTCCTGGTGGACGAGTACCAGGATACCAACCATGCCCAGTACCTGTTCCTCAGCCTGCTGGCGCAGGCGCACCGGAACGTCTGCGTCGTCGGGGACGACGATCAGGCGATCTACCGGTGGCGGGGGGCGGATGTCCGCAACATCCTCGAGTTCGAACGGGACTACCCGGATGCCCGCGTCATCAAGCTGGAACAGAACTACCGGTCGACCGGCCACATCCTCGCCGCCGCGGCGGCGGTGATCCGCCACAACCCGCACCGGCACACCAAGGCCTTGTGGACCGAGAACGGGGAGGGGGACCCCGTCGTACTCTACGAGGCGTTCGACGGGTACGACGAGGCGCGGTACGTGGGGGATCTCATCCGGGCGCACCGGACGGCGGGGGGACAGGCCGGCGAGATCGCGATCCTCTACCGGACGAACGCGCAGTCCCGCCAGTTCGAGGAGACGTTCCTGCGGCTCGGCATCCCGTATCAGATCGTCGGCGGCCTCCGGTTCTACGAGCGCGCCGAGGTCAAGGATCTCCTCGCCTATCTTCGGCTCGCGTACAATCAGGCGGACGAGGCCAGCCTGCGGCGGGTGATCAACGTGCCGCGGCGGGGGATCGGCGAGGGGACGGTGCGCCGGCTGGAGACGTGGGCCCGGGCCGAGGGGCGCTCGCTGTGGGAGGCCCTGCGCGCCGGGGAGGCGGGGCTCGCTCCCCACCTCCACCGCGCCGCCGCCGAGTTCGCCGCCCTGATCGACGGATTGAGCCGGTACGCCGCCGAGCATTCCGCCCGCGATGTGCTGGTGCATGCCGTCGACGCGACCGGCTACCGCCGGATGCTGGAGGCCGAAGGGACGGACGAGGCCTACGCCCGGCTGGAGAACCTCGACGAGTTGGCGGCGGTGGCGGAGGAGGTCGAGGTGACGATCGGGGAGCCGACGCTGGAGGCGTTTCTCCAGCACCTCGCGCTGATCACCGACGTCGATGCGCTGCAGGACCGCACGGACCGCGTGACCCTGATGACCCTGCACAGCGCGAAGGGGCTGGAATTCCCGGTGGTGGTGCTGGCGGGGATGGAAGAGGGGCTCTTCCCCCACGTCCGTTCGCTGGAGGAAGAGGCGAGCCTGGAGGAGGAGCGGCGCCTGTGCTATGTGGGCATGACACGCGCCCGCCGACGGCTGATCCTGACCTACGCCCACCAGCGGGCGGCGTTCGGCCCGGCCCGGCCCGGGCTGCCCTCGCGGTTTCTGGCTGAGGTTCCCGCGGAATTGCTCACGCGCGCCGCGACCCCCCGTACGCCGACCGGCGACTGGCCCGATGAAGATCGGCCGGTCCCCGAGGTGGCGGTGGGCGATGTCGTCCGGCACAAGACCTTCGGCACCGGCCGCGTGCTCGAGGTCGACGGCGAGGGCCCCCGGGCGATCATCACCGTTCGGTTCGATGAGGTCGGCACGAAGCGCCTCGCCCTGGGCTACGCCCCGTTGCAGGTCACGGGCGGCGGGCGGGAATCATCCGCCGACCAGGCGAATATTCGGAATACCTGAAGATGCGGATGACCTCGCGTGCGGCGGCGTGATCCCGAGCGAGCCCAGCAGCCGCGCACCAGGAAGGAGCCCCTCGACGTGAGAGCCCTCGCCATCTTTTGCCTCCTGGCGGCAACCGTTGCCATCCCCCCAGTGGTTGGTGCTGCGCCGCCGTCGCTGGGGCTTCCGGGGCTGCCGCACCCCAAGGTGATGGTGGGCGAGCCCGGGCGTTTCGGGGGGACGTTCCTCGACGCCCAGGTCAGCGACCCGCGAACCTTCAACCCCATCCTTGTTCAGGAATCCACCTCATCCGGACCGATCGGGAACCTGTTCGAGGGGTTGGTCGAGGACAACGGGGAAACGACCGAGACCGAGCCCGCCCTGGCCGAGTCCTGGACGACCAGCAAGGACGGCCGTACGTGGACGTTCGTGCTGCGCAAGGGGATCGAGTGGACCGATGGGGTGCCGTTCACGGCGGACGACGTGGCGTTTACGTTTCAGGTCATCTACGACAAACAGATCCCCAACAGCCTGAAGGACGTCCTGAGCGTAGAAGGCAGGCCGATCCAGGTCGACAAAGTCGATGCGTGGACCGTGCGCTTCCGCACCGCCGTTCCCTTCGGCCCCTTCCTGCGGCAGATCGGCGTCCCGATCATTCCGAAGCACAAGCTGCTGGCGGCCTACACGGCGGGGAAGTTCAACCAGACCTGGGGGGTGAATACACCGCCGCGCGACCTGGTCGGTACCGGTCCGTACATCATGACCGAGTACAAGCCGGCGCAGCGCTTCTTCTATACGCGAAACCCGCACTACTGGCGGGTCGATCAGGCCGGGCACCGCCTGCCCTACATCGACAAGGTCGTCCTGACGATCGTGCCGGACGCCAACGCCAGCCGGCTGCTGTTCCAGCAGGGAGGCACCGACGAGTACGGGATCCGGCCGCGGGAGTACGCCGAGTTCAAGCGGGGCGAGCGCGCCGGCCACTACACCGTGTACGACGGCGGGCCGACGTTCGGCACCGAGTTCCTGACCTTCAACGAGAACCCCCAAGGCGGCCTGGCCGACTACAAGCTGAAGTGGTTCCAGAACCAGAAGTTCCGCCAGGGGGTGGCCTACGCGATCGACCGGCAGGCGATCATCGCCCAAGTCTACGCCGGCCACGCCATCCCCCAGTACGGGCCGGAGAGCCCGGCCGACAAGTTCTTCTTCGACCCCCACGTGATGTCGTACCCCTACGACCTCGACCGGGCGGCGGCGACCCTGGCGGAGGCCGGGCTGAAGAAAGGGCCGGACGGTGTCCTCCGCGACGCGGAGGGCCATGCGGTGCAGTTTATCATCAGCACGAACTCCGACAACCCCGACCGCGTGGCGATCGGCAACATCATCCGCCAGGACCTCGAGCGCCTGGGGATGCAGGTGACGCTGGCGCCGGAGGCGTTCAACACGTTGGTGAACAAGCTGGTGGAGTCGTACAAGTGGGAAGCGATGGTGATGGGCCTCACCGGCGGCATCGAACCCCACAGCGGGCAGAACGTCTGGAAGTCGTCGGGCACCCTGCACATGTGGTATCCGAAGGAGCCCAAACCGGCGACGCCGTGGGAGGCGCAGGTGGACCGGTACTTCGACCTCGCCGCCACCACGGTGAACCAGAACCTGCGCAAGGACGATTACGACAAGTACCAGGCGATCGTGGCCGAGCAGGTTCCGTTCATCTACACCGCGATTCCGAACGCGTACATCGCGGTGCGCAATCGGTTCGGGAACATCAGGTACACCGCGTTTGGCGGTCCCTTCTGGAACTTCCCGGTGATCTACATCAAGCCCTGATGCGGCATCGTGGCGGTCGGGCACGGCGCAACGGCGTGAGCGCGGGAGAGGGTGGGGGAGGCGGGCCGGCCCGCCCGTCCCGACGGCGGCCCTAGGGCGGGTCCTCCCCCTCGACCATGATTCGGTACATCATCCGCCGGGTGATCCTGCTGGGCCCCCTGCTCGTGGGGATCACCTTCGTGTCCTGGGCGGCGATCCAGCTAGCCAAAGGCTCGGGAGACTATTTCCAGGCGCTCGTCCTCCAGTACCCGCAGATCAGCCCGGCCACGATCGCCGGGCTCCGCGCCCGCTTCGGGATGGATCAGCCGCCCTGGATTCAGTACCTGCGGTGGCTCTGGAACATCCTCCATCTGGATTTCGGACTGTCCTTTGCCTACCAGGTGCCGGTGACCTGGCTGATCGCGAGCCGGGCGCTCAACACCCTGCTCCTCTCCATTACCTCGCTCGTCGTCGCCTGGTCGATCGCCATCCCGGTCGGCATCTACTCGGCCGTGCACCAGTACTCGATCGCGGATGGGGTGTTCAGCGCCGCCGCGTTCATCGCCATCTCCATCCCGAGCTTCTTCAGTGCGCTGCTGCTGCTGTACGCGGCGTTTTGGACGCACCTCGTGCCGCTGCAGGGGCTCACCAGCGTCTACTACGACGGCCTCCCCTGGTACGGCAAGATGCTCGACATCGCCTGGCACCTCATCCTGCCGACGATCGCCCTCGGCGTCTTCTCCGTCGGTGGGTTGATGCGGTACATGCGCACCAATCTGCTCGACGTCCTGAGGGCCGATTACGTGAAGACCGCCCGGGCCAAGGGCGTCCCCGAGCGCCGGGTTATTTTCCGCCACGCCGTCCGGAACGCCATCAATCCGCTGGTGACCCTCTTCGGATTTGAGCTGGGCGGCCTGCTGAGCGGCGCCGCGTTTGTGGAGAACATCCTGGGATACCCGGGGCTTGGCCGGCTCATTCTGGAGGCCCTCCTGAAGAAGGACATCTTTGTGGTGATGGGGAGCCTGCTGCTCGGCAGCGTCCTGCTGATCCTCGGCAATCTCACCGCGGACATCCTGCTCGCCTACGTGGATCCGCGGATCCGGTATGATTGAGCGGACCCGCTAGTGGCGCGAGACCTGGCCGCCGCGCGATCGGCCGCGCAGCAGCAGCGGGAGGCGGCGCGCGCCCGCACACCGCTGCAGTTGGCCTGGCGGCAGCTGCGGCGCCACAGGCTGGCCCTGCTCAGCGGGGCGGCGCTGGTCGTCATCTACGCCGTCATGGTGTTCGCCGAGTTCCTGGCCCCCTACGCCCTCGACTTCTCCGATCGGACCCTGTTCTACGCGCCCCCGGTGGGGGTGCACCTCGTCGATGCGCGGGGGCGGTGGCACGCGCGCCCGTTCGTCTACGCCTACCGCCTGGTCGATCCGGATCTCCGCCTCTACGGGCCCGACACCTCGCGCACCTACGACATCCACTTCTTCGTCCGGGGGTTCCGCTACCGGCTGCTCTGGGTCGTCCCGACCGACGTCCACCTGATGGGCGTCGACGACCCGGCGCGGCTCTTCCTCTTCGGCAGCGATCAGTTCGGCCGGGACCTGCTCTCCCGGATGCTCTCCGGCAGCCGGGTCTCGCTGATGATCGGCCTGTTGGTGGTCCTGATCACCTTTCCGATCGGGCTGATCCTCGGGGGGATCGCCGGCTTCTACGGCGGATGGATCGACAACGTCATCATGCGGTCGGTCGAAGTGCTGGCCTCGTTTCCGACCTTCTATCTCCTGCTCACCCTGGCGACGGTGCTGCCGGCGACCCTCAGCAGTGCGGCCCGGCTGTTCATGATCGCCGCGGTGTTCAGCCTGGTGGGCTGGGGGGGGCTCGCCCGCATCATCAGGGGATTGGTGCTCAGCATCCGGGAGCTGGAGTTCGTGCTCGCCGCCCGGGCCGGGGGGTTGAACGATTTGCGCGTGATCACCCGGCACATCCTCCCCAGCACGTCCTCCTACGTCATCGTCGCCGCGACGCTGACGATTCCGGGGGTGATCCTGGGGGAGAGCGGGCTCTCCTATCTCGGCATCGGCGTCCAGGAGCCCAGCACCAGCTGGGGCCTCCTGCTCGCCCAGGCCCAGAGCATCGACGTCCTCACGCAGTTCCCCTGGCTGCTCCTGCCGGGGCTCGCCATCGTGCTGGTGATCCTCTTCTATAACTTTTTCGGGGATGGTGTTCGAGATGCCCTCGACCCACGGCAGCGCTCCTCGTAAGACGGCGACCCGCCCCCGGCGGGGGCTCCCCCTCGTCCCCGCCGCGATCGCCCTGGTCTTGGTCATCGTGGGCGGGGTCGTCGTCTGGAATCGGATCGCTCGGGTCCAGGAGGGGGTGGTGGTGCCTCCGGTGCCGCAGGGGGTCACCAGGGATCCGGCCACCCGAGCGCGCGGGGCCGTGGTCAGCATCTCGGGGGAGGAAAGCCATCCGCGCGCCACCTACGATCCGGCGGCGGGGACGGTGACCGTGCGCTTTCAGTCCAAGTACTACGACCCCAAGCACACCGCGGCGCTCAACCGGCAGTACCTGGCGACGGAGGGCCGGCTGGTCGTCCAGTTGATCCTGTACAACGACCCCGAGATCGGCCGGGCCGTCGTCGACCTGTACCAGGGCCGGCGGCTGCTGGCCACCGTGGGGGGGGGCCCGGCGAATTCCTACAACGACTATACGGTTCAGTATCCGAAGGATCTCCCCTGAGGCCCTTCGGGCGGCGTCCGGGGGAGGCTCCCGTGACGCAAGCGGAGCGCTCCCCGGGCCCACAGGCCAGCGGCGGCGGGGAGAGGATTTGAGAGGAGCCTAATGGAATGGTGCCGTGTTGATGGGTGATGCATAACACCGGCACAAGGCCCGGGGAGGGGTGACGGGTGGCCGACCCGCTGCTTTCAGTCCGAAACCTGAAGACCTACTTCTATACCGACGAAGGGGTCGTTCGGGCGGTCGATGGCCTCAGCTACGACCTGCAACGCGGGGAGACGCTGGGCATCGTCGGGGAGTCGGGGTGCGGCAAGAGCGTCCACGCCCTGTCCGTGATGCGGCTGATCCCGACGCCGCCAGGCAAGATCGTGGACGGGCAGATCTTCTTCGAGGGTCGGGATCTGCTGAAGTTGTCCGACGAAGAGATGCGGAAGATCCGCGGCAACCGGATCGCGATGGTCTTTCAGGAACCGATGACCTCGCTCAATCCCGTGCTCACGATCGGCGAGCAGATCGCCGAGGCGGTGATGCTTCACCAGCGGCTCGACAAAAGGGCCGCCTGGGGGCGCGCCGCCGAGATGCTCGATCGCGTGAAGATCCCCTTGGCCAAGCAGCGGGTGAAGGACTACCCCCACCAGTTCTCCGGAGGGATGCGCCAGCGCGTCATGATCGCGATGGCGCTCTCCTGCAACCCTTCCGTGCTCCTGGCCGACGAGCCGACGACCGCGCTGGACGTGACGATTCAGGCGCAGATCATCGAGTTGATGCGCGAGCTGCAGCGGGACTTCGGGACGTCGATCATCATGATCACCCACAACCTCGGGGTGGTCGCGGAGATGTGCGACAACGTCGTCGTGATGTACGCCGGCCGGCCGGTCGAACACACCGACATCAAACGGACCTTTAAGGAACCCAAACACCCGTACACCTGGGGCCTGCTGCACTCCGTCCCGAAGCTGTACGTACGGCAGGAGCGGCTGGTCCCGATCGAGGGACAACCCCCGAGCCTGATCGACCTGCCGCCGGGGTGTTCGTTCGCCCCGCGGTGCCCGTTCGCCATGGAGGTCTGCGTGCAGGTCGATCCGCCTGACCTGACCGTGTCCCCCGGGCACACGGCGAAGTGCTGGCTGTACTCGGACAAGGCGACGGAGAAGGAGAAGGAAGCCGCCGCGGCGGCGGGCCTGGCGGCGTCGTTGAGCTCGTCCACGTAGTTCGCATCCCGGACGGGGTGGGGGGGACGGATGGCAGCGAACAGCGAGATTCTCCTGGAGGTCAAGAACCTCCGCAAGTACTACCCGGTGACGAAGGGGTTCATCTTCCAGCGCCAGGTGGGGGCCGTCAAAGCGGTCGACGATATCAGCTTCTTCATCCGGAAGGGCGAGACCCTCGGGCTGGTGGGGGAGTCCGGGTGCGGCAAGACCACCACGGGCCGGGTGATCCTCCGGCTCCAGGAGCCGACCCAAGGGGAAGCGCTCTTCGAGGGACGGGACATCTTCAAGCTCCGGAAGGAAGAGCTCCGCCGGCTCCGTCGGGACATGCAGATCATCTTCCAGGATCCGTACTCCTCGCTCAACCCGCGGATGACCGTCGGGGACATCATCGGCGAGCCGCTGGAGATCCACAAACTCGCCCGCGGGAAGGAAAAGGTCCGGCGCGTTCAGGAGCTGCTCGAGGTCGTCGGCCTCTCCCCGTACCATGCCAACCGCTACCCCCACGAGTTCAGCGGCGGCCAGCGGCAGCGGATCGGGATCGCCCGGGCGCTCGCGGTCAACCCCAAGCTGATCATCGCCGATGAGCCGGTCTCCGCGCTCGACGTCAGCATCCAGGCGCAGGTGCTCAACCTCCTGGAGGAGCTGCAGAAAGAGTTCGGGCTGACCTACCTGTTCATCGCGCACGACCTCTCGGTGGTGAAGCACATCAGCGACCGGATCGCCGTGATGTACCTCGGGAAGATCGTGGAGCTGGCCGCGACCGAGGACCTGTTCAGCACCCCCCAGCATCCCTACACCGAGGCGCTGCTCTCCGCGGTGCCGATCCCGAACCCGGAACTGCGCCGGGAGCGCATCATTCTGCCGGGGGACGTGCCGAGCCCCATCAACCCGCCCTCGGGGTGCCGGTTCCACACCCGGTGCCTGTACGCCGAGCCGAGGTGCAAGGTGGACGAGCCGGAGTTCCTTGACGACGGCCGCGGGCACTTTACCGCCTGCCACGTCATGCCGTTCAAGACCCAGCGCAGCAAGGCCGCGGTGCTGCCCCGGCAGGCGGTGAACCCCTAAGTGAACCTCCCGCGGGGGTTCTCCGTATTCTCGGGGACCAATCGATGTCGCTTTTGCTTCGGGTTGGGGCATGTCTAGGATACGCATCACTTCGGGGGGCGGAGACCGATGAGGAGCCAGCGGCTGGGGGCGTTGTGTCTGGTCGGCGTATTGTTCGTGCTGACCCTGGGCACCGGTGCGCGCGGGGCCAGCGAACCCGTCAAGAATCCGGATACGTTCGTCACGCTGCGGTACGGGGATCCCGAAAGCCTCGACCCGGCCTGGGCCTACGACACGGCGAGCACCGAGATCGTCTACCCCAACGTCTACGAGGCGCTGATCGGCTACGACGGCACCGTCCTCTCGCACTACGTGCCGATGCTCGCCACGGCGGTCCCCTCGCTGGCCAACCATCTGGTCAGCGCCGACGGGCTGACGTACACCTTCCCGATCCGGACGGGCGTGAAGTTCCACGACGGCACGACGATGACGCCCGAGGACGTGCGGTACTCGATGCTCCGGTTCATGCTGCAGGATCGGGACGGCGGGCCGTCCTGGCTGCTGCTGACCCCGCTGCTCGGGGTGGCCAGCACCCGCGACTCCGCGGGAAAGATCGTCGTCACCTACGAGCAGGCGGCCAAGGCCGTGGCCGTGCAGGGGGACAACGTGGTCTTCCACCTGGCGCATCCCTATGGGGCGTTCTTGAGCATTATGGCGGCGTGGTCGTTCGTGCTGCCCAAAGCCTGGGCGGCGGCGCACGGCGATTGGGACGGCAACCCGGCCACCTGGCAGAAGTACAACAACCCCAAGCTGCAGGACCGCTACGAGTTCGACCACATGAACGGCACCGGGCCGTTCACGCTGGAGTCGTGGGACCGGCAGTCGAAGCAGATCCTCCTCACCCGAAACGCCGCGTACTGGAGAAAGCCGGCCCGCCTGGCCCGGGTGGTGATCCGCAACGTCTCGGAGTTCACCACCCGGCGGCTGGCGCTCCAGCAGGGAGACGCCGACCTCGTCGCGGTGGACCGGTCGGACCAGAGCAAAGTGGAGGGGCTGCCCGGGGTGAAAATTGAGGACAACCTGCCATTGCTCGTCCTCCAGGTGCTGCAGTTCAACTGGAAGATCGACGCCACCGGCAATCCCGATGTGGGCAGCGGGAAGCTCGACGGGAACGGGATCCCGCCGGATTTCTTCAGCGACGTCCACGTCCGCCGCGCCTTCGCCTACGCCTTCGACTACGGGACCTTCATCCGGGATGCGTACCGGGGAAAGGCCATCCAGCCAAACGGTCCGATCATCCAGGGGCTCCTCGGGTACACCCCAACCGCCCCAGTGGTCGCGTTCGATATCGCCAAGGCGACCCAGGAGTTCAAGGAAGCCTGGGGAGGGAAGCTCTGGGACGCCGGGTTCAAGTTTACGCTGACGTACAACACGGGGAACTCGGCACGCCAGATCGCCTCCGAGATCATCAAGGACAAGGTGCAGGCCATCAACCCGAAATTCAAGATCGACGTCCGGAACATCCAGTGGTCGACGTTCCTCGGGGCCACCCGGGCGCACAAGGGGACCCTCTACGCGCTGGGGTGGGCGGTCGACTATCCCGACCCCGACGATTTCGCGGCGCCGTTCATGGACAGCCGGGGGACCTACCCCCCGGAAAACAGCTATAGCAACCCCGAAGCCGACAAACTGGTGAAGGAAGGCGCCGAGGCCACCGATCCCGCAAAGCGGAAGGCGATCTACGAGCAGCTGACCAAGGTGTCTTCCAATGACGTCCCCTACATCTACGAGGCGCAGCCGACTGGTTTTGCGGTGATGCGGTCGTGGGTGCGGGGATGGTACTACAACGCCGTGATCATCCAAGACTACTACCCATTGTTCAAGCAGTAGCACACGTCGGCGGGCCGGCCCCGGGTGGGCCGGCCCGCACCGCCGATGATCGCCTTCATATTTCGCCGGCTGCTCCTCCTCCCATTCGTCGCCCTGGGCGTGTCGCTGCTGATCTTTTCCCTGACGCAGTTCCTGACCCCGGCGATGCGGGCCAGCCTCTACATCCACGACCCAAAACAGCTGGCGGCGCTGCCGGAGATCATCCGGAAATACCACCTCGATCAACCCGTCTACGTCCAGTACGGAGGGTGGCTCGCCCAGATCGCGCACGGGGATCTCGGCTGGAGCGAGACGGCGCGGGAGCCCGTCGCCGACGCGATCCGCGGCTACTTCCCCGCGACCTTTGAGCTCGGCCTCTACTCGTTCCTCTGCATCCTCGGGTTCGGCATCTGGCTGGGGACCCAATCGGCGGTGCACAAGGACCGGATCATCGATCACCTCAGCCGGTTCACGTCGATCAGCGGGGCCTCGCTGCCGACGTTCGTCTGGGGCCTGCTGCTGCTGATGGTGTTCTACGGCCACTTCGGCTGGTTTGCGCCGGGGCGGCTCTCGCTCGACGCCGACCTGTTCGTGCACAGCCCCCGATTTCACGCATTTACCGGCCTCATGACCATCGACGCGGTGCTGAACGGCCAGTGGTGGGTGTTCTGGGATGCGGTGCGCCACCTGGTGCTGCCGGTGGCGACGCTGACCTACTACCTCACGGCCGTGCTCGTCCGGATCACCCGCTCCTCGATGCTGGAGACCTTGGCCGCCGACTACGTCCGCACCGCCCGGGCGAAGGGGCTGGCGCAGCACGTGGTCGTCGACAAGCACGCCCGCCGGAACGCCCTCATCCCGGTGATCACCCTCGCCGGGCTCCTCTTCGTGGGGCTGCTGAGCGGGGTGGTGATCACGGAGACCGTCTTCAATTTCCCGGGGATCGGCCGCTGGGGCGTGGGGGCCAGCCAGCAGCTCGACATCCCCGCGGTGACCGGGTTTGCGCTGATCTTCGCCGGCCTCCTCGTGCTGGGAAACCTCTGCGCGGACGTCCTCTACGCCGTGGTGGACCCGCGGATCCGACTGCATTGAGCGCGGTACGCTCCGCCCCAGCCCTCCCCCTCTCGCGGGCGTCCGGCGTGCCGCGGCGGGTGGAGACCGGGTGGCACCGCACGGTGCGCCGGTTTCGGAAGAACCCGCTGTCCGTGCTCGGCGGGCTGATCGTGGTGCTTTTTGCGCTGGTCGCCCTGCTGGCCCCGGTCCTGGCGCACCCGACCGAGCGGAATCCCTACATGATCCCCCACTCCGGGTACTCCAGCGATCCGCGCCCGCCCGGGCCGGGACACCCCTTCGGCACCACCGAGGAGCAGTTCGACCTGTACTACGGGGTGATCTGGGGGGCGCGCACCGCGTTCGTCGTCGCGCTGACGGTGGTGGCGACGGCCGTGGTCACGGCGCTGATCCTGGGCAGCGTCAGCGGGTACTACGGCGGGCCCGCGGACGAGCTGGTGATGCGGATTACCGACATCTTCCTGGCATTCCCCGGGCTGATCCTGGCCGTGGTGATCGTGGCGGTGCTGGGGCAGAGCGTCCGGAACGCGGTCATCGCCATCGCCGTGGTGGAGTGGCCGACCTACACCCGCCTCCTGCGGGGCGAGTTTCTCCGGGTGCGCGACATCGAATACGTGCAGGCCGCCCAGGCCCTGGGGGGTGGCGACTTCCACATCATCACCCGCCACGTGATTCCCAACACCATCTATCCGATGTTGATCCTGGCCTCGTTGAACATGGGGGGCATCGTCATCACCTTCGCCGCCCTCTCCTTCTTGGGCCTCGGCGCGCCCCCCGGCTACGCCGACTGGGGGCAGCTGATCAACCTGTCCCACAACTGGATCGCGGGAACGGCCGGCGACCCCTTCACGTACTGGTACACCCTCATCGTCCCGGGGACCGCGATCTTCCTGTTCGTCCTGGGATGGAACCTCCTCGGGGACGCCTTCCGCGACATTTTCGATCCCCACCTTCAGGGGAGCCGGTAGCCGCCCATCCAGGGAACCCGTTCCTCCTGACCGAACACGGTCTCCATGGGCGAGGCCCGTCCGCGGGCTCGCCCGTCCATCTGCCAGAGGAGGGGGAGGAGATGCACACGGTACCATGGATCCGGCGCACGACCGCCGTGGCCGCCGCGGTGCTCCTGATCGGCGCACTGAGCGTGGTCACCGTTCGCGGCGCGGGGGAGCCGGTGAAAAATCCGGGGACGTTCGTCGAGCTGCAGTTTGGGGATGTGAGCAGCCTCGATCCCGATCTCGCCTACGACATCTACTCCGCCGAACCGATCTGGCCCAACGTCTACGAGACGCTGATCACGTACAGCGGGTCGTCGCTCGACAAGTTTCAACCGATGCTGGCGACCGAAGTGCCGAGCCTGGCCAACCACCTGATCAGCCCGGACGGGCTCACCTACACCTTTCCGATCCGGAAGGGCGTCCACTTTCACGACGGGTCGGTGATGACCCCCGATGACGTCGTCTACTCGATCCGGCGGTTTCTGCTCCAGGACAGGCCGGCGGACCGGCGTGGCTCCTGCTCAGCCCGCTCTTGGGGATCGACAGCACCCGCGACGACAAGGGGAAGATCCAGGTGGCCTTCGCCGACGTCGCGCGGGCGGTGAGCGCCAAGGGCGACGACGTCGTCATCCACCTGAAGAAGCCCTTCGCGCCGTTCCTGACGATCATCGCCGCCTGGGGAGGCGTGATGCCGCGCGCCTGGGCGGCGGCGCACGGGGATTGGGACGGCAGCGCGGGGACGTGGCAGAAGTACAACAACCCCAAGACCGAGGACCGCTACGCCTTCGACCACATGGACGGCACGGGGCCCTTCAAGCTCGATCACTGGGACCGCCAGGCCAAAGAAGTCCTCCTCGTCCGGAACGACAGCTACTGGCGACTCCCGCCGCGCTCGAGCGGGTCGTGATCCAGTCGGTGGCGGAGTTCACCGCCCGGCGCCTGCAGCTGCAGCAGGGCGACGCCGACCTGGTCGTCGCCTCGCTGAACCAGGAGAACCAGCTGCGCGGCCTGCCGGGCACGGTGATCGAAGACAACCTCCCCCAGATCGCCGTCCAGACGCTGCAGTTCAACGTCAAGATCAACACCGAGGCCAACCCGGACGCGGGCAGCGGCCGCCTGGACGGCGCGGGGATCCCGCCGGACTTCTTCGCCGACATCCACGTGCGGCGGGGATTCGCCTATGCCTTCGACTACGCCGCGAACCTGAACGGGGCCTACGCCGGCAAGGGCGTCCTGCCCCACGGCCCGATCGTGCAGGGGCTGCTGGGGTTCGACCCCACGATCCCGGTGTACACGACGAGCCGCGAGAAGGCCGTCGCCGAGTTCAAGGAGGCGATGGGGGGCAAGGTCTGGGACACCGGGTTCAAGCTCACGATCCCGTACACCGCCGGGAACACCGCGCGGCAGGTGGGGGCGCAGATCGTCAAGGACACGGCCGAGGCGATCAACCCCAAGTTCCAGATCGCGTCCCGGCCGGTGCCGTCCAGCGCCCTGACTGACCTCCTCTTCAGCCACAAGGGGACGATGTACTTCCTGGGCTGGTTCGCCGATTATCCGGACCCGCACGACTTCGCGCAGCCGTTTCTGTCGGCGAACGGGTACTTCCCGGTCCGGGGTGGGTACCGGAATCCCGAGGCGGACCGGCTGATCGACCAGGCCGTCGGCACCGCCGACCCGGAGAAGCGAAAGGCCCTCTACAAGCAGCTCTCCATGATCGCCTACAACGATGTTCCGTACCTGTTCCTCGTCCAGCCCGTCACCTACTACGCGATGCGCTCGTGGGTGCACGGCTGGTACTACAACCCGATCTACCCGGGGCAGTACTTCTACACGATCAGCAAGCGCTGACCCGCCGGGCGTTCTCCGATGAGTCCGCGGGGCGGCCCGATGCTTGAGCCGCCCCGCGGCGCTGTGCTACGATGACACCGGATGGACGATTGGGGGGCATCGCAGCGATGATCGATGATCGGACCGTGGCGCGTGTCGCCCGACTCAGCCGGCTGGAGCTCTCCGCGGAGGAACGCGATCGGTTTCGCGCGCAGCTCGGGCAGATCCTCGAGTACGTGCAGTCGCTCGACGCCCTCGATGTGAGAAACGTCCCGCCGACCGCGCACGTGCAGGCGGCGGTCAACGTCCTGCGCGATGACGTCGCCGCTCCCTCCCTCGATCAACGCGCGGCGCTCGCGAACGCCCCCGCCGAGGAGGACGGCTACTTCGTCGTTCCGCCGGTGATCACCGAGGAATGAGCACAGCGCCCGGTCTCGCCGACCGGTCGGCCTGGGAGCTGCGCGACCTGTACCGGCGGCGGGAAACCTCCCCGACGGAGGTGGTGCGCGCCCTCCTCGACCGCATCGCCGCGGAGGAGCCGCGCCTGCATGCCTATCTGTCCGTGGACCGCGAGACCTCGCTGGCCGATGCCGCGCGGTGGGACGCCGCCGCCGGCGCGGAGGACGCGCCGCCGCTGGCCGGGATCCCGGTGGCGATCAAGGACAACATCTGTACGCGCGGCTGGCCGACGACCTGCGCCTCGCGCACGCTGGAGCGGTTCCGGCCCCCCTACGACGCGACCGTTGTGGCGCGGCTGCGCCGGGCCGGCGCGATCCTGGTGGGGAAGGTCAACCTCGACGAGTTCGCGATGGGCAGCAGCACCGAGTACTCCGCCTTCGGGCCGACCCGCAATCCCTGGGATCCCACTCGGGTCCCGGGGGGCACGAGCGGGGGCCCGGCGGCGGCGGTGGCGGCGGGGGAGGCCACGCTGGCGCTCGGGTCGGACACCGGCGGGAGCATCCGCCAGCCCGCGGCGTTCTGCGGCGTGGTCGGGCTCAAACCGACCTACGGCCGGGTCTCGCGGTACGGGCTGGTCGCGTTCGCGTCGTCCCTCGATCAGATCGGTCCGCTTGCCCGCGATGTGCGCGACGCCGCGCTCCTGCTTCAGGTGATCGCGGGGCACGATCCGGCCGACGCCACCTCCGCCCGGGTCGAGGTGACACCCTACCTGGAGCGGCTGACCGGGGAGATCCGCGGGAAGCGCCTGGGCGTGGTGCGCGAGTTCTTCGCCGAGGGCCTCGATCCGGCGGTCGGCGCAACCGTCCGCGAGGCGATCGCGACCTGCCGCCGCCTCGGCGCGGTGTGCGAAGACGTCTCGCTGCGCCTCGCCGCCTCCGCGCTGCCGGCCTACTACATCATCGCGCCCGCCGAGGCGAGCAGCAACCTGGCGCGGTACGCCGGCGTTCACTACGGGCACCGGTCGGCGGAGGCCCGCGATCTCGAGACGCTCTATTCGCGGACCCGGCGGGAGGGGTTCGGCGCGGAAGTCAAACGGCGGATCATGCTTGGCACCTACGCGCTCTCCGCCGGGTACTACGAGGCGTTCTACCTCCGCGCCCAGCGCGTCCGGACGCTGATCCGCCAGGACTTCGAGGCGGCCTTCGCCCGGTTCGACGCGCTGATCGGCCCGGTCGCGCCCACCACGGCGTTCCGGCTGGGGGAGAAGGTCGACGATCCGCTGCAGATGTACCTGTCCGACATCTACACCGTGCCGCTGAATCTCGCCGGGATCCCGGGGATCTCGGTGCCCTGCGGGTTCGTCGGCGGGCTCCCGGTGGGGCTGCAGGTGATCGGCCGACCCTTCGACGAGGAGACGATCCTGAACGTGGCCTACGCCTTCGAGCGGGCCACGCCGTTTCACACCGCGCGGCCCCCACAGGCCGGCGGCCAGTCTCGGTCATGACTCCCCGGTCAACGCCGCCCGCCGGCGGGTGGCGGCGCGTCGGGTGGGCCCTCGCCCCGATGCCCGGGAGGCGGTAGCGGCATGGGCGCGAGGTACGAGACGGTCATCGGCCTGGAAGTGCACGTCCAGCTCAGCACGGCCAGCAAGATGTTCTGCGCCTGCGCCGTGGCGTTCGGCGGGCCGCCGAACACGCTGACCTGCCCCGTATGCCTCGGTCTCCCCGGATCGCTCCCCGTCCTGAACCGCCGCGCCGTCGAGTTCGGGATCCGGACGGCGCTGGCGCTGGGGTGCGCCATCCACCCGGAGAGCCAGTTCCACCGCAAAAACTACTACTATCCGGACCTGCCGAAAAACTATCAGATCTCGCAGTACGAATACAAGGACCATCCGCCGCTCGCGACCGGGGGGGTGCTCCGCGTCTCCGCGGGGGGAGACACCCGGACGGTCGGCATCCGGCGCGTGCACCTTGAGGAGGACACGGGCAAGCTCGTGCACGCCGAGGGGCGCAGCCTCGTGGACTACAACCGGTCGGGGACCCCGCTGATGGAGGTCGTCACCGAGCCCGATCTCCGCTCCCCCGACGAGGCGCGGTCCTTTCTCGGCCACCTGCGGGCGACGCTGCAGTTCGCCGAGGTGACGAGCGGACGCCTGGAGGAGGGCACATTTCGCTGCGACGCCAACCTCTCGCTCCGCCTTCCGGACGGCCCGCACGGAACCCGGACGGAGGTCAAGAACATGAACTCTCTCCGCTCCGTGGAACGGGCCCTGCGGTTCGAGGAGGCGCGGCAGCGGCAGGTACTGGAGCAGGGGGGATCGATCACTCAGGAAACGCGCCACTGGGACGAGGACCGGGAGATCACCTTCGCCTCTCGCGAAAAGGAAGAGGCGCAGGACTACCGGTACTTCCCGGAGCCGGACCTGGTCCCCCTCCGCGTCGACGCGGCGTGGGTGGATCGCGTCCGCGCCGAGCTTCCCGAACTCCCCGAGGCACGCCGCCGCCGCTACGTCGACGTCCTCGGCCTGCCGGAGCACGATGCCACGGTGCTCACCGCGACCCGGGCGATGGCCGAGTTCTTTGAGCGCACCGCCGAGGCGTTTCCGCACCCGAAGGTGGTGAGCAACTGGCTGATCGGCGACGTGGCCGCCTACCTCAACGTCGTGGGGCGCGAGATCGACGAGGTCCCGATCCGCCCCGAGTCGCTCGCCGGGTTGCTGGCGCTGATGGACGCCGGCACGGTGAGCGGACGGTCGGCGAAAGAGGTGCTGGAAGAGATGCTGCGCACCGGCCGCCCCGCGGACGCCATCGTCGCCGAACGGGGGCTGGTGCAGATCAGCGATGAAGCGATGCTGGCCCGGGTCGTGCAGGACGTGATCGCCGAGCACCCGGGACCGGTGGCCGATGTCCGCGCGGGCAAGGTGCAGGCGCTGACCTTTCTGGTGGGACAGGTCATGAAGAAGACCCGCGGCCGGGCCAACCCCTCGCTGGCCAACCGGCTGATCCGGGAGCAGTTGCGTGCCGGGTAGCCCGGGCGTACCTCGGAGCCCTCGACCGCCGCGGCGTCCACCTCGGCGTCGCCGGCGGTCGCGCGCCGGCCCCCGCCTGGCCAGGGGTGAGAAGCTCGTGGTTCGGTTCACGCGGATGGGCCCCGACGGCGAGGCGATTGCGAACGTCTCGGGGCGCGACCTCGCCGTTCCCTATGCCGCGCCCGGTGAAGAGGCCCGCGTCCGGGTTCAGAGCGTCCGGCGCGGCCAGGCGCGGGGGCAACTCATCGCCCTGCGGGTGGTCTCCCCCCGCGTGGTGCCTCCGCGATGCCCCCACTTCGGCCGCTGCGGCGGCTGCCAGTGGCAGCACCTCGAGTACCGCGCGCAGCTGGAGCAGAAGGCCGCGCTCGTGCGCGCCGCGCTCGGGCGCACCGGCGTGCCGCCCCACCTCGTCTCCCCGGCGATCGGATGGGAGCCCCCCTGGGCGTTTCGTACCCACCTCGAGGCCGCCGTCGGCACGCGCGAGACCAAGCCGGTGCTCGGGTTCTCGAGCTGGGGCGGGGGCCGGATCATCGAAATCCAGCAGTGCCCGGTGCAGCACCCGGGGAACGTCTCCGCCCTCCATGCCCTGCGGGAGGCCTGGGAGCCGCTCCACCCGCTGGCGGGCGTCCTCCGCGGTCTGCTCAGCCGGACGGGCGCCGCCACGGGGGAGGTCCTGGCCGGGGTCTCCGCGGTCCGGCGGCTGTCGCCGGCCGAGCGCCTCCTGATCGTGCGGGCGCTGCTCGACCGGATCCCGCACTTGGTGGGGCTGATGGAAGTGAGGGCCCCGCGCGGCCACCTCCTGGCAGGCCGGCGGGCCGACCTCCTCTGGGGGCGGCCGTACGTGGCGGACGAGGTGGCCGGTGTGCGGTTCCACATCCCCCTGCTGGCGGAGTTTCCGGTGAACGCCCTGAGTCTGCCCGGGGTGATCGAGCTGGTCCTGGCTGAACTCGACGCTTCGTCCGCCGACACCGTGGTGGAGCCGGACGCCGGGATCGGCGCCTACACGTGTCACCTGGCGCTGGCCGCGGGGCGCGTCGTCGCGGTGACCGAAGCGGCGCAGCTGGATGCCGCGTGGGCGAACGCCCGCCTGAACCGCCTGACGAACTGCTATTTTTATACGCGCGATCCGGCGCGGGCGCTCGGAAAGCTGGCCGGCGCGCACCTGGCCTTTCTTCATCCCACGGGCGGTGGGATCGCCCCGGGGCTTCTCCGCGCGCTGAGGGCGGCGGGGGTGCGACGCGTCGTCTACCTGGGACGGGCCCTCCGCGCGCTGGAGCGCGACGTTGCGGCGCTGGCGCGCGATGGCTACCGGGTTCTCGCCGTGCGGCCGATCGATCTCAGCCCGCACACGAGCCGCGTCCACGCGCTGGTCACGGCGTCTGCGGCATGATCCGCGCCCGCTCTCGAACGCAGGACTTGCCCTCCAGGGATCGAACCCCCTAGGGGTCGTAAGGCGCCGGAGGCACCGTCTGCATGCCCGCTGAGTTCGTCCACTGCCACCTCCACAGCGAATACTCCCTGCTCGATGGTGAAAGTCGGATCGCTGCCCTGATGCAGCGGGCCCAGGAGTTGGGGATCCCCGCGCTGGCGCTGACGGATCACGGCGCGATGTACGGGGCGATCGAGTTCTACCAAGAGGCCAGGGCGCACGACATCACCCCGATCATCGGGGTCGAAGCGTACGTCGCTCCCCGGCGGATGATCGACCGCGACCCCAAGCTCGACGCGTCGGCCTTCCACCTCGTGCTGCTGGCGGCGAACCTCGAAGGGTACCGGAACCTGCTCAAGCTCACGACCGCCGCCCACCTCGACGGCTTTTACTACAAGCCGCGCATCGACCGGGAGCTGCTGAGCCGCTACGCTGGCGGGCTGATCGGCCTGTCGGGATGCCTCCAGGGGGAGGTGCCGCGGGCCCTGCTGCGCGGCGACGGCGCGGCGGCGGCCGAGATCGCGGCGACCTACCGCGATATCTTCGGTCCCGGAAACTTTTACCTGGAGGTCCAGGACCACGGGCTCCCCGACCAGCGGACGCTGATCCACGGCATCACGCCGCTCGCCCGCGACCTCGGCCTGCCCCTGGTGGCGACCAATGACGTCCACTACGTCACGCGGGACGAGGCGGACGCCCAGGACGTCCTGATGTGCATTCAGATGGGGCTGGCGCTCGATCAGAAGGACAAGCCCCGGATGGGGGAGACCCCCGAGTTTTACCTGAAGAGCCCCGCGGAGATGGCGGCGCGGTTTGCCGAGCTGCCCGAGGCGCTCGCGAACACGCTGGCGATCGCGGAGCGCTGCCGGCTGGAGATCGAGACCGGCCAACTGAAGCTGCCGCTCTTCCCCGTGCCGGAGGGCGAGACGGCGGACTCCTATCTGCGCCGGCTCTGCGAGGCCGGGATCCGGCGGATCTACGGTCAGCTCACCCCGACGCTCGGGGAGCGGCTGGACTACGAGCTGGGCATCATCGCCAAGATGGGCTACGCCGCCTACTTCCTCATCGTGCAGGACTTCGTCAACTTTGCCCGCCGCGGCGGCATCTTCACCACGGTGCGGGGGTCCGCCGCCGGGAGCCTGGTCCTGTATGCCTGCGGCGTCACCGATGTCGACCCGATCGCCTACCGGCTGCCCTTCGACCGCTTCCTCAACCTGGAGCGGTACACGATGCCGGACATCGACGTCGATTTCATGGACAGCCGCCGCGACGAGGTGATCAAGTATGTGATGGACAAGTACGGCGCCGACCGCGTGGCGCAGATCATCACCTTCGGGACGATGGGCGCCCGCGCCGCCATCCGGGACGTCGGCCGGGTGATGGGGCTGCCCTACGGAGACGTCGACCGCATCGCCAAGCTGATCCCGGGCCCCTTCGTGACGCTGAAGGAGGCGCTGGAGGCGGAGCCGGAGCTGCGGGCGGCCGCGCAGGACAACGCCCAGGTCCGCCGGTTGCTGGACCTGGCCCAAAAGCTCGAAGGCGTCGCCCGCCACGCCAGCACCCACGCCGCCGGGGTGATCATCTCCCGCGATCCCCTCATCGACCAGGTCCCGCTGCAGCGCGCGACCAAAGGGGACCTCGTGATGACGCAGTTCGACATGAACAGCGTCGCCGCGATCGGCCTGCTGAAAATGGATTTCCTCGGGCTGACGAACCTGACGATCCTCGATAGCGCCATCCGGATCATCCGCGAGACCCGGGGGGTGGAGATCGACCTTCAGCAGGTCGCGCTCGACGACCAGCCCACCTATGCGCTGCTGTCCTCGGGCGAGACGACCGGCATCTTCCAGCTGGAGGGTCGCGGCATTCGGCGGTACCTCAAGGACCTGCGGCCGGACCGGATCGAGGACGTGATGGCGATGGTCGCGCTCTTCCGCCCCGGCCCGATGGCGAACATCCCGTCGTACATCCGGCGGAAGCACGGCCAGGAACCGGTGACCTACCTCCACCCGCTGCTCGAGCCGGTGCTCAAGGATACCTACGGGGTGATGGTCTATCAGGAAGATATCATGACCGTCGCCCAGGCGGTGGCGGGCTACACGCTGGCCGAAGCCGATGTGCTCTGCTATGCCATCCGCAAGAAGATCAAGGATCGCCTGCTCGCCCAGCGGGAGAAGTTCGTCCGCGGCGCCCGGCAGAAAGGGGTGCCCGCGAGGATCGTCGACCAGATCTTCGAGCAGTTCGAGCCGTTCGCCCGCTACGGGTTCAACCGCGCGCACGCCGCCTGCTACGGGCTGATCGCCTACTACACGGCTTATCTCAAGGCGCACTACTCGGCCGAGTACATGACCGCGGTGATGACCAGCGACGCCGGCAACACGGAAAAGGTGGCGGAGGCCGTCGCGGAGTGCCACCGCATGGGCATCCGCATCCTCCCCCCCGACGTGAACACCAGCGCGGCGTCGTTTACGGTCGAGGGCGACGCGATCCGGTTCGGGCTGGCCGCGGTCCGCAACGTCGGCCTCGGCGCCGTGGAGTCGATGATCGCCGCGCGGACCTCTGAGCGGTTCGCCAGCCTGACCGATTTCTGCTCGCGGGTCGACACGCGGCAGGTCAACCAGCGGGTCGTCGCCAGCCTGGTCAAGGCGGGTGCGCTGGATTCGCTGGGGACCTCGCGGGCCCAGATGCTGCAGACGCTCGACGACACGATGGACCAGGCCCAGCGTGCCCAACGGGTCCGGCTGCAGGGTCAGACCGGGCTGTTCGACCTCGGGGTGGGGGAGGCTCCCGCCCCGCCGGGGCCGGAGGCCGGGGAGGAGTTCAGCCGGGACGAGCTGCTGACGATGGAAAAGGAGATGCTCGGCCTCTACATCTCCGATCATCCGCTCACCCGCTGGCAGCCGGTGCTGGACCAGCGGGTCACCGTCCAGCTGGGGCAGCTGCTCGACCTCCCCGATCACAAAGAGGTCGTCGTGGGCGGGCTGGTCAGCGTGATGAAGCGGACGATCACCCGGTCGGGGTCGGCGATGGCCTTCCTCACGCTGGAGGATCTCACCGGCAGCGTCGAGGTGATCGTCTTCCCCCGGGTCTACGAGCAGCAGGGGTTCGCGCTCAAGCGGGACGCCGTGCTCCTGATGCGGGGCAAGGTCGATATCGAGGAGCAGACCGCCAAGATCCTGTGCGAGGAAATCCTCGAGCTGCCCGCCTCCCCCGACGCGGTCGCGCAGGCGCCGCGGACGGGGGGAGGGGTGCTCGCGGGCGGCGCGGTGGGGAGCGACAACGGACGCGGCTCCGGCAACGGGAACGGCGCGCGGGGCGGCGATCCGAGGCCCGCGGATCCCATTCGGCCGCCGCTCCGCATCCGGGTGAGCACGCGCGAGGAAATCGAGCAGCTGGAGCGGTACCTGCTCGAGCATCCCGGCGACCGGCAGGTCTGCGTGCACGTGGTCACCGATCAGGGAGACGAGCACATCGTTCCGGCCCGCAGCCGCCTCCAGGACGTCGAGGGCCTGCACCAGGAGCTTGAGCAGTTGTTCGGGGAGGGAAACGTCTGGGAAGAGTAGCGGGATCCTCGTCCGACGTGGTGATCGCCGGTGCCTCGTTCGCCGGTTTGGCGGTCGCGCGCGAGATCGGGGGCCGGGCCCTTCTGGTGGATCCCCAGCCGGTGGGCGAGGGGCAGACTTCGGCGTGCGGGGCGCCGGTGAGCGTGATCGAGGCGTTGGGGGCGCGCGACTCGATCCAGCAGCGGCACGATGTCCTCGTCCTGCACACCGTGGATCGAGAGGTGCGCTGGCCGCTCCCCGAGCCGTTCTGCACGTTTGACTACCGGGAGTGCTGCCGTGCCGCGTTGGGGGGGACGGGCGCGCGGGTCCTTCGCGCCCGCATCCAGGGGCGGCGGGGGCAGACCGCGCTCACCTCCGCCGGCGAGCTGGCGGGGCGCATCCTGGTGGACTGCACCGGATGGCGGGCCGCCCTGGCGGAAGGGAGGGACGTCGACGGGGAGGGGCGCGGCGGCCATAGGCCGCGCTGCCTCGGCTTCGGCCTGGAAGCGGAGGTGGACGCCGAATTCCCGCCCGGCCTGCATTTTTATTTCTGGCCCGAGATCGTCCGGGACGGGTACGCCTGGGCGTTTCCGGCGGGGCGCACGACCCGGATCGGGGTGCTCAGTTACCGTGGACGGACCCGACTCGGCCACGCCCTCAACGAGTTCCTGAAGCGACTGGACATGCCGCGCGGTCCGCTGCACGGGGGGTTCCTTCGCGCCGACCTGCACCCGCCGGTCGTGGATGGGGTGTTTGTGGTCGGCGATGCGGGGGGGCAGTGTCTCCCGCTCACCGGTGAGGGGATTCGGACGGCGGCGTGGGCGGGGGCGGCCTGCGGCCGAGTGGTCCGGGGTGTCCTCGACGGCGGCCTGACGCGCGACGAGGCCGAGGCCGACTACCGGAGGCTCGTGGCGCGTCAGCGGCGGCGGTACCGAACGCTGCTCTGGGCGACGCTGGCGGTGCTCGCCCTTCCCGCGGGGGCGCTGGGCCCGCTGGCCGCGTGGGTTGCCCACCCGAGCCGGCTGGACTGGGCGATGCGGCACTACCTCCGGATCTTCTCGGAGCGCTCGGCTCCCGAGCTCTCCGCGGAATCGGCGTGAGGGGAGAACCCCCCGGGGCACCGCCGGACATGGCCGGGGAGAGACCCGGGCGGGCGGAGGAGAGGATCGTGGAGCACGTTGGGCCGTGGAGCGTCGGCATCCTGATCTTCGATGGGGTCGAAGTCCTCGACTTCGCGGGGCCGTTTGAGGTGTTCTCGCGCACCCGCCTGGTGCCGGGGCTGGCGTCGCGCCGCTCGGAGGAGAGCGCGCCGTTTCGGGTTTTCACCGTGGCGAAGTCCGCCGCCGCGATCACGACGACGGGAGGGCTGCGGGTCCTCCCGCACCACGCGTGGGCCGATGCGCCCAAGATCGATCTGCTCGTGCTGCCCGGAGGGGTCGGGACCCGATCGCTGCTCGACGATCCCGAGACCCTGGACTGGATCCGGCGCACCGCGGCCGGCGCGCGCCGGGTGACCTCGGTGTGCACGGGGTCGCTGCTGCTGGCGAAGGCCGGGCTGCTGCGCGGCCGTCGGGCCACGACGCATTGGGGGGCGCTGGATCTGTTGGCGTCGCTCGACGCCGGCACCACGGTGGAGCGGACCCTCCGGGTCGTCGACGACGGGATCATTAGTTCGGCCGGCGTGGCGTCCGGGATCGACATGGCGTTCTACGTCGTCGAGCGCCTCTGCGGCCGCGAGGTCGCGGACGAGACCGCGAGATACATTGAATACCGCCGCGAGGGATCGCCCGCCCTCGGCGCCCCCGACCGGTAGCGGGAGCGCCCGTGGCCAGATTTGTCTGCGTGACGTGCGGGACGCAGTATCCCGAGGCGGAGCGCGCGCCGGCCGCCTGCCCGATCTGCGAGGATGAGCGGCAGTTTGTCGGTTGGGAGGGGCAGCGGTGGACGACGCTCGAGGCGATGCGGGCCGACGGCCGCCGCAACGTGCTCGCGGAGGAGGAGCCCGGCCTCACCGGCCTCCTCACCGTTCCCCGGTTCGCGATCGGCCAGCGGGCGCTGCTCGTCCGCACCCCCGGCGGGAACCTGCTGTGGGACTGCCTCACGTTCCTCGATCGGTCGACGATCGAGGCGCTGCGCGCGCTCGGCGGCATCGCCGCCATCGCGATTTCCCATCCGCACTACTACGCGGCGATGGTCGAGTGGAGCGAAGCGTTCGGCGGGGCCCCGGTCTACGTGCACGCCGCCGATCGCCGTTGGGTGATGCACCCGTCGCCGCGTCTCGTGTTCTGGACCGGGGAGGCGGCGCGCCCGCTTCCCGGCGTCGAGTTGATCAATTTGGGGGGGCACTTCGATGGGGGCGCGGTTCTCCACTGGCCCGCGGGCGCGGGGGGTCGCGGGGTGCTGCTCTCCGGCGACATCATCCAGGTCGTCCAAGACCGCCGATCCGTGAGCTTCATGTACAGCTACCCCAACCTCATCCCGCTGGGAGGCGATGACGTCGCGCGCATCGCCGCGGCGGTCCGGCGCTACCGGTTCGACCGGATCTACGGCGCGTTCGACGGCCGGCAGATCCCGACCGGGGCGGCGGACGCGGTGGAGCGGTCCGCGAGGCGTTACCTCGGGCGGCTGGCGGGGCCGCCCGGAGGGGCGGCGGCGCGGCGGTCCGGGCCGTTGGCCCCGGAGGGAGGATGACCCCCAGCCGTCGCCGCACGTTAGGAGGAGGCGGGATCGGGGAAAATATAGGAGGGGCGTGGGGTGGAGCTGACCGATGGAGCAATGGAGCGACCTACGCAACTTCTCACCGCGCGCGGTCCGCTGGATCGCGCTGGGCGCCGCGGCGTTCTTCGCGCTGGTGGTCCTGGTGTCGTTCCTCGACGCGTCGGCGTACTTGAAGCGGGCGGCGGCGAAGCACGCATCGCTAGGCCGGCACTTCGCCCCGCCTTCGCGATCCGACCCGTCCGGCGCCCCGCTCCCGGTCGCGGATTCCCCCACGCCCCTGGCGGCCCCGATGGACCCCGCCGCAGCACCGCCGGGGGCCTCTCCTCATTCCTTCCGGAAGAGCGTGTGGGTCTCGACGCGGGCCGGTGGACCGCCGGCCCCCTACTTCCAGCAGCGCCAAGATAACTTCGGTCACTAGCCGGGCGCGGGGCCGTCGACTGCGGGAGGGCGCCCGCGGTGGGCGCGTCTTCCGCCGGCCGGCGATGTCGCGGGGCCCGCGGCGTCTTGCGGCGAAGATCAGGGCCATCACGGAGACCGCCCGCGGGGGGGAAGCGCATGGGGGCCCGGACGAGAGCGTACGGGTGGATCAGCGATCTGCCGGATCACCGCGACCACCGGTACCCGATCCCCCGGCAGGTCGCGCAGCGGCTCCCGCGCCGCGTCGACCTCCGTACGTCGTTCCCCCGAGTCTACAGCCAAGGACAGCTGCAGAGCTGCACCGCAAACGCCGTGGCGTCCGCCGTGCAGTTCGCCCGCAGAACGGAAGGGCTGCGGCCGGACTTTCAGCCCTCGCGGCTCTTCATCTATTACAACGCGCGGGCCCTCAGGGCCGACACCCGCTGCGACACCGGGGCGCAGATCCGAGATGCGATCAAGTGCGTCGCGGCGCGGGGAGCGTGTTCGGAGGATCTCTGGCCCTACCGGGTGCCGCGTTTTGAGATCAAGCCGTCACCGCGCTGCTACCGCACGGCGATCTCGCACCGGGCCGTCCGCTACCAGCGGGTGCGGCGGGACCCCCGGCTCGTCGCGTTGAGGGCCTGTCTCGCCTCCGGACATCCCTTCGTCTTCGGGATGGCCGTGTACGCGGGCTTTGAGAGCGTGCGGGTGGAGCGGTCGGGGGTGGTGCCCATGCCGGGGCGCGGGGAGCGGCATATCGGGCACGGCCACGCGGTGCTCGCGGTGGGGTACGATGATGCCGCCCGTCGGTTCATCGTGCGGAACTCGTGGGGGGAGGCGTGGGGACAGCATGGGTACTTCACGCTGCCGTACGCGTACCTGGCCGAACCGGGCCTCTCGGACGACTTCTGGACGATCCGCGCGGTGAATGCCTAGCCCCCCCACGGGCTCCTCCGGCAGGAGTTCCCGCCTGTTCCGCGAACACGCCCCCGCAGTCGGCACGCGCAGGCCCCTCTGAGGCGACGGTTCATGCCACCTCCGCCGATCGGCACCGTAACGTTCCTGTTCACCGACATCGCAGGGTCGACGGCGCTGCTCCAGCGCTTGGGCGACACCCCGTACGCCGATGTCCTCGCCGAGCACAGGCGCATCCTCCGCGCCGTCTTCACCGCGCAGGGCGGCCAGCGGATCGATACGGCGGGGGATGCGACGCTGGTCGTGTTTCCGAGCGCGAGGGACGCGGTGGGGGCGGCGGTGGCGGCGCAACGTGCGCTGCGGGCGCATCGCTGGCCGGAAGATGCCCGGCTGCAGGTTCGCATGGGGATGCACACCGGAGAACCCGTCGCCGTCGCCGACGAGTACATCGGTCTGGACCTGCATCGGGCCGCGCGGATCTGTGGGGCCGGCCACGGAGGCCAGATCCTTCTGTCGGGCGCGACGGCCGGCTTGACCGAGGAGCGGCTGCCCGACGGGGCCAGCCTGCGCGATCTGGGGATGCACCGCCTGAAGGACCTCCGCAGTCCGGAGCGCCTCTTCCAGGTCGTGCACCCCGACCTCCAGGCAGAATTTCCCCCGCTGGCGTCATCCGGGATCTTCGCGCACAACCTGCCCCACCCGGTGTCGAGTTTCGTCGGCCGCGATCGGGAAATCGTGGAGGTGACCCGCCTCATCTCCACCTCGCGCCTGGTGACGCTCACGGGCGCGGGGGGATGCGGCAAGACGCGACTCGCCCTCAAGGTCGCGGCGGCGGCGTTGGAGGCGTACCCGGATGGGGTGTGGCTCGTCGAGCTGGCGGCGCTGACCGATCCCGCGCTGGTGCTGCAGACCGTGGCCTCTGCGGTCGGCGTGCGCGAGGTCCCCGGCCATCCGCTGCCGGCGACCGTGGCCGACCATCTCCTCGCCAAGAAGCTCCTCTTGGTGGTCGACAACTGCGAGCATCTCGTCGAAGCATGCGCGCAGGTGGTGCGGACGCTGCTGAGCGCCTGCGAGGAGCTCCGGGTGCTGGCCACCAGCCAGGAGGTGTTGGGGATCCCCGGGGAGGTCGCCTGGAGGGTGCCGTCCCTCTCGCTGCCGGCCGCCCGCGCCGCGCCGGACGTCGGCGCGCTGGCGGAATGCGAGGCGGTCCGTCTGTTCGTGGAACGCGCGGCGGCCGTGCAGCCGTCGTTTGCCCTCACCGCGCAGAGCGCCGCCGCGGTCGCCGACGTGTGCCGGCACCTCGATGGGATCCCGCTGGCGATCGAGCTGGCGGCGGCGCGGGTGGCCGCGCTGCCGGTCGAGGAGATCGCGGCGCGGTTGAACGATCGCTTTGCCCTTCTCACCCAGGGGGAGCGGGCGGCCCTGCCGCGGCACCGGACGCTGCAGGCGGCGATGGACTGGAGCTACCGCCTCCTGCCGGACGCCGAGCAGGCGCTGCTCCGCCGGTTGGCGGTGTTCGCCGGAGGGTGGACGCTCGAAGCGGCGGAGGCCGTGGGGGCGGTGGATGACGGCGCGGGGTTTTACGTGCTGAATCTGCTGACGCAACTGGTCCTCAAGTCGCTCGCGGTGATCGACCAGCAGCAGGCCCCCGCGCGCTATCGGTTCCTCGAGACCGTCCGGCAGTACGGCTTGGTGCAGCTGGCGGCGGCGGGGGAGGTTGCGCGCGTGCGGGACGCGCACCTGGACTGGTATCTGGCGCTGGCGGAGCGGGCGGCTCCGGAGCTGGTGGGCGCCGCCCAGTCGGCGTGGTTCGACCGTTTCGAGGTCGAGTACGACAACCTCCGCGCCGCCCTGGAATGGTCGCTGCAGGGCGGACGCGCCGAGCGGGGACTGCGGCTGGTCGGGGCCGTGTGGCGTTTTTGGTTCGTCCGCGGGCACTTCGGCGAGGGGCGCGGTTGGGTGGAGGCCCTCCTGCGCGTCGGCGGCACCGCGCCGGGGGCGGTTCGGGCGGAGGCGCTCAAGGCCGCCGGCAATCTCGCCGTCTGGGGCCAGGGCGACTACGCGGCGGGGCGCGTCTTCTACGCGGAGAGCTTGGCGCTGTGGCGGGAGATCGGGGACACGCGCGGCGTGGCGACGGTCCTCGGCAACATGGCGTTTGTCGCCGCCGGCGAGGGGGACCTTGCGGCGGAGCGTGCCCTGCTCGAGGAGAGTCTGACGCTGCGGCGCGCGGTGAATGATCGGTGGGGGATCGCGCTGGCGTTGCACAACCTCGGCCGGATGGCGTTCCGCCAGGGAGACGATGCGAAGGCGCTCGCGCTGCTGAGCGAGAGCCTGCCGATCTGGCTCGAACTTCGGGACGCGCAGCACATCGCGATGGGATTGAGCAACCTGGGGCTGGTGGCCATCAGGCAGGGAGACTACGCTCGGGCTCGTCAGCTGCTGCTGGAGAGTCTGGACATCCGGCGCGAGCTGGGGGACCAATCCGGGATCGCCTACCAGCTGGAGGGGTTTGCCAGCCTCGCGGCGGCGCAGCAGCAGGTCGAGCGGGCGGCGCGGTTGTTTGGGGCGGCGGCCGCGCTGCGCGAGGCCATCGGCGTGCCCCTCCTGTCCTCCGACCGCCCCGACTACGACCGGGCCGTCGCCGCGGCGCGCGCGGGGCTGGGCGAGGAGGCGTTCGCCGCCGCGTCATCCGCGGGGCGGGCGATGACGCTCGAGGAGGCGGTGGCCGACGCCCGAAGGGGCGAGGAGGAGAACGGTCCCGCCCGGGGAAACACCGAAGCAGCGCACGTGGAAGACCCGCCGTAGGTGATGGACCGGGAGGGAACGCATGGGGAACAACGGAGCCGGAGCGGCCAAGCCGGGCAAACCGAAGAGGAAGCCAAAAGTCGCCGGCCGGAAGCGCACCGCACGCGGCGGCGCCTCCAGGCGCGTCGCCAAGGGGCGGAAGCGGCGCTAGAGGCCCGCACAACGGCGATCGAGATCTTGTTCGTCGTGTAAGGGAGGGCCACCTCGAGAGATCCCGACCCCGGAGGCAGAGGAAGTCGCCCCCGGTCCTGAGCGTCCCCGAAAAGCATCTACCCGGTCGACCTTCGCGGACGTCGTCGTCGGACATACCCCCACGGCGATGGCGGGCCCTGGCGGTTTCGCGCGCGACCCCAACCTAGCCACGTCATCCGCTCTTGATTTCAGATCCCCGCGCCCGACGGAACGTCCGTTTCCTCGACCGCGGCCGAACCACGCCGCTCGAGGTCGGCGGCCCCCACCATCCGAGCCGGGCCCCCCACCAATCCGCGCAGGCGAGGAGTGCGAAGAGGGCGGTGGGAGCAGAGATAGGGGAAGGGGGGGTGGCGACGTCAAGGCGGGTCGAGGGCCGCATCTGATCGGAGGTAGGGTGACCATACTTTGAGCTGAGGTGAGACGCGATGAAGATGCCCTGGAAAGTGGTCGTGGTGTTGGTGATCGCCATGCTCGTCGTCGGACAGGTCATGACGCTTCGAGCGCTCGCTTCGATGAGCGAGAATTTGGAAGGGGCGCACACCGCCCTGGCGGCCGCACAGGCCGCGCTGGACAAGGCGGGCAAGGATTATCAGACGATGGCCTCCCACTGGAACGCGATGGGCAAGATGTCGGGGATGACCGCGGCCGACAAGGAGATGTGGAAGCTGGTCGGCGAGTCGGCGGCCACCCAAAAAGCGATGTGGGACTCGAGCGCAAGCGCGCTCAAGTCCATCGAGGGGATCTGGAAGCAGGCGGCCAACCAGAACAAGTAACCGGGGATCCCCCCCCCGACCGCGGCCGGCTCTCCCATCGGGGGGGCCGGCCGTCGGCGCGTCGGGAGGTCGCGAATTTGTCCCGCGGCCCCGACGAGGATCGGACGGGCGGGCAGGGGTTTCTGTTCCCGCTCAGGTCGATCCTATGGCCCAGCCGGGCCGGCCTTCGGATGTGGCGGGGATAGCCCAACACACGCGCGGGTGCATCGCGATCGGGGTCAATCGCGATGCCAGGAGCCGAACGGTGTCGTGCTGCCTTTCGGACGGGTGTGTGGCGGGCGCAAAGGGCCGCGCCTCTAGGCGTTGAGAGTGGATGAGGAAACATAGACTGCGGGTGTGATCAGCGAAGGCAGCGCGCCCAGCAAGTCGGGACTCTCAGAGTGAGGCCGGGAGGGACGACCCAGTTTCCAGCCAGTCGTGCGTATCGTCGCCTCGCATGCGCTAGGTTGCCTTCCCGGATTGACAATGAGGCTTCTTGAGGCTACATTTAGGGTGTGAAAACCGTTGGGCTGCGGGAGCTGAAGAATCGTCTGAGCCTGTACATCCGCCATGTGCGCGGGGGGCATGCCGTGGTGGTGACGGATCGCGGCCACGTGGTCGCGGAACTGCAACCCCCGGGCCAGTTACCGCTCGGGTCCCGGGTCGATCCTGCCCTCGCTCGGCTGGCGAACCGTGACCTCCTCGTTGTGGGGGCGCCGAATGGCGCGGACGTCTACCCGCGCTTGCGCCCCTTGCTCCGGTCGACCTCTGCGCAGCAGCTGCTCGATGCCGATCGAGGTGTCCGTTGAGGATCTACGCGGAGTCGAGCGCGATTTTGGCGTGGCTCCTGGGCGAAGCGGTCGGAGAGGTCGCCCGGCACCATTTGTCAGGTGCAGAATCGGTCTTCACGTCGGTTCTGACCCTCGTTGAGTGTGAGCGGGCGCTCATTCGAGCGCGAACACTTGAGGAGGTCGCGGAGGTGGAACTGGCCGATCGCCGCCGCATTCTGGCGAAGGCCAGCGCGCACTGGCACCGCGTTCCGCTTCGCGACGAGATCCTTGACCGCGCCAAGCGGCCATTTCCGATCGAGCCGGTGAGGACGCTGGACGCCATCCACCTGGCCAGTGCCCTCGTGGCCCGGTCGGCAGTACCTGACGTGGTCCTCCTCACGCTGGATCGACGAATTCGTGAAGCCAGCGGTGGGCTCGGCTTCCAGGTCGTGCCGTCCGGAGTCGGGACGTAGGAGCCGAAACCGGAAGAAAACTTCGTCGTCCCTTTCACCTGGCCTTGGCATTGTGCCGGAGGAGCGCACCCCCCTTCAATCGGTATGGCCGGTCGTAAAAGTCAGGGTTGCCTAGCGCGACACCGCGAGCTACCTTACCCAGGAGACCGAAATCTGCGACGGACCCGGCAGCGAGTCATGCGGCCGCTGTTGCAAGCGTGCTGCTGGAGAAGGCCGCAGGCGAGGGCTTTGAGCGTTTCCGCGCCCCTCTCAAACCGCTTCGCTTCCGGATCGAGGCACCCCCTGTGCCTGCCATCGTTCCGCGCCAGATCGGCGCGCCGCCCTCCTGGTCGCTTCATGAATCCCCGGCGGAGGCCCTCGGCGCTGCGTATGAAGCGGGAGGCACCTTCGCCCGGCGCCTGGGCGCGCGCCTGTGACGGGTAGCCCATCATAACATCTAAACATCTGTGATGCCGGAGGAGCGACACCCCCATCTGCCGGCGGCGGCCGCGGCGGGGGGCCTCTTGGCGTGCGGTGGGGGCCACGGGCGGCGTTGACGAATAGTTCGTTATGACCATCGAGCGCTTCAAGCGGCTTCCGCGACGGTCCGACGATGAGTGGCAGGGGGGCATCGCCCAGGTCCTGACCTGGATCGAGCGGGGTCCTGACGGTAGACCGTATCGCCCATGGGCGGGGATCTGGGTCAGCCAGAAGAGCGGATTCGTCCATCTCAAGATGGAGTCGGAGCCGGGTGCGCACGACTGGACCCTGGCGGTGGATGCGCTCGTTGAGTTCGGGCTGAAGCGGCAGCTCGCCGGCTACCGGCCGGGAAGACTGCAGGTTAGGGACAAGGATCTGGGCGTCCGCCTGCTCAACGCGATCGGGGACAGTGATCTTGCGCTCACGGTCTTGCCCGACCTTCCCGCGGTGCGAGACGTGCTTACCAATATGGCCGAGCGTATAGCCGGCGCGCCCCTGCCGCCGAACGCCCTCGACGCGGCCGACGTGACCGTAGATCGGATGCGCGCCTTTGCGGAGGCGGCGAGGCGCTTCTACGAAGCCGCGCTCTGGCGCTATCTTTCGGACGAGGACCTGATCCTTGTGGAGTCTCCCGCAGTGGTACACGGCCTCAGTCACGTGACCGTCCTCGGTGCCGCAGGGCAGACCTTCGGGCTCGGCTTCTTCGAATCGGCCGCCGACCACACCGAGGTGCAAGAGTCGCCTGGGCCTGAGCACTTCATGGCGCGGGCACGGTGGTCGCTCTTCTACGGTCCAATCTCACATTTGCCGTTCGGCGACGCGGATCTCTGGCAGGAGCATGGCCTCCCGGTCGCTGGAGACGACGCGTATCCCATCGCAATCCAATTCAAGCCCGGCGGGACCCCGCGCCGGCCGGATGTCGGCGTGCTCTCCTATCTGGAGGGCTTGCTTCGGGCACTTGCCGAGACCACCGAGACTGAGATAGATCGGGGACGCTGGACTCGTCGGCTGGAGACCTATGAAGGACCGGCGACCTACCGGCTATGCATTCCCGATCTGCTCAAGCCACTCGACGCGCCGGTCGGGCGGCAGGTCGGCCTGCACGACCGGAGAGCGATGGAGCGCGTCATGTTGGAGATGGAACGGTTCATGGCGGCCTCGGAGTTCGAAGACATTGAGCAGGCGAACGAGGCGATTCGGCGGCGCTTCAGGGGGCCTATGGATGCCGTCCCTTCAACCGGCTCGACGCCGATCGAAAAGGCGCAGGAGATGGCCTACCGGGCGTTCCAGGCCCGCGGGCGGCGCCGGATCCAACTGGTCCGGAGGGCGCTCGAACTATCCGGAGACTGCGCGGATGCCTATGTGATCCTGGCGGAACAGAGCGAGGACGTTGCGAAGGCAGTTGATCTTTACGCGCAAGGCGTCGCCGCCGGCGAGCGCGCGCTCGGACCCGGGACGTTCGCTCAGAACGCCGGGCGCTTCTGGGAACTGATTGCCACCCGGCCCTACATGCGCTCCCGCATGGGGCTCGCGCAGTGCTTGGAGGAACTTGGCCGACGGGGCGAGGCAATCGGCCATTACCGGGAGCTCCTCCGCTTGAATCCGCATGACAACCAGGGTGTCCGTTTCAGCCTCCTCCCCGCTCTGCTCATCTCCGGGCTCGATGGCGAAGCTGGAGCGCTCCTCGAGCAGTTCCGGGGCGATCCAACCGCCGTGTTGTTGTACGGCCGGTCGCTCTTGATGTTCCGCCGCGAAGGCGACAGCCCGGCTGCGCGCGCGGGTCTGCGCCGGGCGCTGGGAGCCAACCATCGTGTTCGGAAGTACCTGACAGGCACAGCGGAGTTGCCGGCTACCGATCCGCCCTCATACGCGCTCGGCAGCGACGAGGAGGCGGTGATCTGCGCCCGAGCGCTGGCGGACGTTTGGCAGACCACGCCGGGCGCCGCGGAGTGGTTGCGAACAGAGGCGCGCGCGAAGAAGTCGCGCAAGCGGAGGTTCTAATCTCTGAACTCGCGGCGGAGGACCGGCACGGGATCCCCCGTCCATCGAGGGATGGAAGAGATTGTTGACTAGGAGTCCTCCCCGCCGATTGGAAGGCCCTTAGGATTTCCGGCCGCGCCCCCGCATAGCTACGCAGGAATCGGTTGGTGTGGAGGAGACCCACTACCTCGTCCGTCGAATCACACGGTTCAAGGGAATACGAAGGGAAAGGGATACCAGAAGTGACGGTACAAACACCCTGGCCATTCGCCTGGTTTCCTGGTAAACCATGCTTCGCGTCCCCTCGGTGTTCGACGTTTTCCGTACCCATAGGACAGAAGGGGAGGACAGGACCGTTCGCCGGGTCCCTTCGCTGCTCCAGCATAAGCGCGGGCCGTAGCTCTCAGAATAGTGCCTGTGATAGGCCGCGTTTTCTCGTGGCCGTGGGGAAAATCGGAATTGACGTTTTAGGTGGCGATTGCAGGGTATTGCCCATGCCGTTGGGAGCACAGCAGTCACGAACTTTGATGTATCAACAGTTTCGATTTCAGCCGCAATGGACGTGGGATATGCCCAAGGCCCTGGGTTCCCGCCGGGTTCGAACCGAGCAGGGTCTATGGCCGCCGTTCCCGGGCTAAACGAGGTGAACTGACTGTCTACATGTTCACAGAAGTGCCTCAAAGGTGCCAAATATCATTTACCCTTGCTGACTTGCTACTGGATTAGACGGACACTTACGGCCCGGCGTCGGTTGGTTGTATCGATGCTGGCTACCGCCGCTCAGGGTAGTACACCATCACAAAATATTTCAATGCGTATAAGTCGGTTGATTGGATTCCGTAGCCAAACGTGAAGTCGTAGTTCAGCTGGCGGCCGGCTCTCCCCGGAGGAGCATTCCCCGCTTCACAGTCCGGCGAGGTACCTCCAGTTCCGTTCAGATTAGGCACACACTCCTCCCAATAGAAGAATGGCTGGAGATTCTGGAACGGTCCGGCCTTCCCTTGCATCATCAGTCGGGCATCGCCGGAACTGAGCTTTAGGTTTTCGAATAGCGTTCTCAGATCGTCCGGCGAATCAGGCAACCCCCAATGCTTGGTTTGCAGATACTGCACTTCGTTCATCGCCTCGACCCAGCGGTTTGCGGTCTGCCACAGCATGGCGCCTCCACTGATGAGTGGAGCTTTGATCCGAGTCGGGTGTCCAGGGCGGGGATAGGGGCGCCTCTCCTCGATCTCCACATTGCCGGTGACTCTGAAGGCATTCGAGGCCGCCAAATTCGCATCCGTCGGCCACGAGTTCCCAGTACTGCAGTCATAAACGGCCTTGTCCTTGGCCGGACCCTGAGTGTAGAGGACCACGTGCGGTCCGAGACCAACTGGGCAGTGCGGCGCCTCACCCCCGATCGGGCCATATTCCTTCGGGACCATCGGCAATACGTAGTAGTAGGAGTCAAAGATTGTAGTGGCATCTGCCGAGCCCGAAGCGAACGAAAAAATTACCTTTCCGTGCAGACCTCCATCCGCGGCGGTCCAGTAATACGACAGCTGCGTGTTCTCAAAGGGAGCGACTGTGGCGCCGAAACTCGGCGCGACGTTGTCCGGGAGCATCCGATTCAGTCCCACGTAGTAAAGGTTCCCCAGCGGGTTGCCCTGGCATAGCCCGCCAAACGACGCTCCCTGCGGCCCCAGAGCTCCGCAACTTGCGTCTTTCATCGGCGAGGCGGGAAGTTGCCAGTTGTCATGTCCCAGCCAACCACCTTTGTAGCGGTTCAGCGCTTTCACCCATTGCTGCGCGGTCGGGTAATCCATGGTGCCGTTCGGACCAATTCCGCTGATTCCCATCTCGCGCGCGATCTTCTGTCCGTCTGCGCTGGCAGCGAAGTCGGCATCAGCCAGCCAGTAGACCTTATTGTTGGCGTCGTACACGACCTGGCCGCCGTTTTGGGCCGTCAGCCCCCGACTCATGAGAGGCGTCGACTGACCGCGCGCCCAGCCGATGAAAACACCTGCCAGCACAAGACAGACCGCCAGACAAAAGCTCGATGCGCGCACTCGCTTGGCGGGTTCGCCCAACCGCTTGGCCCTCGTTTCGGGCATGATCCTCATACCCCACGCTCCTTAACGGGTATCTCCTACATCCTGTGCCAGGAAGACCGCGCTGCGCTTTCCCAGGAAGCCCAGGTGAAGCTGGAGCCGGAGGACAAACCATCACGTAGAACGCGGAATTTCAATTTTGCTCCCTGAACTCCTTCCACCGGAGCAACCTGCCCGACCTCCGACCTGGCAGTCCCCACGAAGGCCGTTCGCGTTCTCATGGGATCTCCCGCATCCGACATGGCCGCGTTGGCAGCCGATTTCTCGGACACCGTCTCCCCCCCCCTGTGGCTGACGACTTTTGCAGCATCGAGGCGAAGAGGAAACTCGGCAATATCAAATCCGCGATTGAGCAAGCCCGACGCCGACAACCAAAGCCATCCTCGAATCCGAGCGCAAGGTCTCCGAGTGTGACGCCGCGCTCCGATCGCAGGGCCAGCGGAAGGTTGTGTATCTCCCGGCGTCGTTGAGGCTTGCCTTCGTGACCTGAAGGGATCGCTTGAGGAGGACCCTGACTACGCCAGGGATCTACTGGCAAAACTTTTGGGCGACATCACGCTCCGCAGGAGGGGAAGCGCCTCTACGCGGATATGCGGGGGAATCTCCCCGGCCCGTTGGATCTCGGGGACGAGGATTTGCGACAAACGTGGTGCCGGAGGAGGGACTCGAACCCCCACGGGCGTGAGCCCAGGCGATTTTGAGTCGCCATCGTCTGCCGATTCCGACACTCCGGCACGCCGTGTCGTCAGTATCGTAGCACCTGCGGTCGGGGCGCTCAAGGGCGGCGCCCACGGATCCGGGGGGCGCCGGACGCCCGCGGTGCGCATGCTATAATCGTCCCGAGATGTTTTCATCCCCCCGCCAGCCCCTCCTCGTGCTGATCGATGCGAACGGGCTCGTCTACCGGGCGTTTTTTGCCCTTCCGTACTTCACGACCAGCGACGGTCAGCCGACCAACGCCGTCTACGGCTTCACCACGATGCTGCTGAAAGTGCTCGAGGAGAAGTCCCCCGAGTACGTCGCCGTCGCGTTCGACAAGCCCGGCCCCACCTTCCGCCACGAGGCGTATGCGGAGTACAAGGCGACCCGGCGGAAGATGCCCGATGACCTGCGCCCGCAGATCGGGATGGCCAAAGAGGTTGTCGAGGCGCTCCAGTTGCCGATCTTCGAAGTGGCCGGATTCGAAGCCGATGACGTCATCGGGGCGCTCGCCCGGCAGGCAGAGGCGCAGGGGATCGATGTCCTGATTGTCACCGGGGATCTCGACGCCCTGCAGCTGGTCTCCCCCCACACGCAAGTCATGATGACCGCCCGGGGCATCACCGAGACCACGGTGTACGATGAGGCAGCGGTCCAAGAGCGATTTGGGATCGCCCCCCGTCAGATTCCGGATCTCAAAAGCCTGAAGGGCGACCCGACCGACAACATCCCCGGCGTGCCCGGAGTGGGGGAGAAGACCGCGAGCCGTCTGCTGAGACAGTATCCGACCGTCGAGGCACTGCTGGACGCCGTGGGCGACATCCGCGAGGCGAAGCTTCGGGAGCGGCTCCAGGAGCACCGGGAGCAAATTCTGCAAAGCAAACACCTGGCGACGATCGTCACCGAACTCGACAACGTTCGGCTCGACCCCGAGTTCCTCCGGCGGCGGCCGCCCGATGCCGAGCAGATCAAAGTCCTCTTCACCAGCTTGGAGTTTAAGACGCTGCTGGAGCGGCTGGGGGTGGGGGCGCCGACTCCCCAGAAGAGCGGCGCCTACGAGATCGTGGACCGCAACGGCCTCCCGCGGGTGCTGGCCCATGCCACCCGGCTCGCGATCTCCCCCGTCGCCGATGCCGGACATCCCCTCCTCTCGGCGATGCGGGGGATCGCGGTGTCGACCAAGGCGGGGGAGGCGGCGTACATCGCGATTGAGGGCGCCGTTCCGGTAGCGCTCGCCGAGATCCTGGAGCGGGCGGACCTGCCGAAGCTCTGCGAGGACGCCAAACGCGATCGCCTCCTCCTCGAGGGGGCCGGGGTCCACCCCCGGGGGTGCGCGTTCGACATTTCGCTGGCCTCCTACCTCCTGGATCCCGGCAAGCGCACCCACACGCTCCAGAGCGCGGCCTGGCAGTACCTGGGATGGCGGCTCGGGGGCGCGGCGGGCACGGACGCCCTCCCCCTCGGGCAGACCTCGGACGAACTCGCCGCTGAGCAGGCGGACATGATCGGCCGGCTGAGCGAGGTGCTCGAGGCGCGCCTCCGGGAACGTGAGCTCCTCGCGCTCTACCGGGAGATCGAGTTTCCGCTGGTCGAGGTGCTGGCGCGGATGGAGACGGTCGGGGTCGCGATCGATGCCGAGGCGCTCGCGGCCCTGTCCACGACCCTGCGCGGGCGGATCGCGGCGTTGACCGAGGAGATCTACCGGCTCGCGGGGACCGAGTTCAACATCGGGTCGCCGAAGCAGCTGGCGTTCGTGCTGTTCGAGAAGCTGCAGCTCCCGGCGCTCAAGCGCACCAAGACGGGGTACTCCACCGACGCCGAGGTGCTCGAGCAGTTGGCCCCCCAGCACGAGGTCGTGGCCCGGATCCTCGAGTACCGGGAGCTGAGCAAGTTGCTCAGCACCTACGTGGACGTGCTGCCGGGGTTGATCAACCCGCGCACCGGGCGCCTGCATACGACCTTCAACCAGACCGTTGCCAGCACCGGGCGCGTGATCACCACCGACCCCAATCTCCAGAACATCCCGATCCGGACCGACGCCGGCCAGCAGATCCGGCGGGCATTCGTCCCGGGTCGGCCCGGCTGCGCCCTGCTCTCGGCGGACTACGACCAGATCGAGCTCCGGGTGCTCGCGCACATCACCGGCGATTCCGGGCTGCTCGAGGCCTTTCGACGCGGCGACGACATCCACGCGGTCACCGCGGCGGAGGTCTTTGGCGGGACCGCCGACGGGGTCAGCGCGGACCAGCGGCGGCTGGCCAAGGTCTTCAACTACGGTATCGCCTACGGCATCAGCGACTTCGGGCTCGCCTCTCAGCTGGGCATCGGCCGGGCCGAGGCGCAACAGTTTATGGACACCTACTTCGCCCGATACCCCAAGGTGGCGGAGTACATGCGGACGACCGTCGAGCTGGCGCGCCGCCAAGGGTACGTTACCACCCTCCTCAACCGGCGCCGCTACCTTCCCGACATCCTGAGCCGGAACCGCGTGATCCGCGAGGCGGCGGAACGGATTGCGATCAACGCCCCGATCCAGGGGACGGCCGCGGACATCATCAAGATCGCGATGCTGCGGGTGCACCGCGACCTCCTTCCCGAGGCCGCGGGCCTCGAGATGATCCTCCAGATCCACGATGAGCTGCTGTTCGAGCTCCCCCAGACGATGGTCGCGGACGTCGCGCCGCACATCCGCCGGATCATGGGGCAAGCGGTCGAGTTGGCGGTCCCCCTCGCCGTCAGCATCGCCTCCGGTCCCAACTGGCAGGATCTCACGGACGTCGGATGAACCGCGGCCCCGCGCGGATCGGATTGACCGGCGGCATCGCCAGCGGCAAGAGCCTGGTCGCGCGGCTCTTTCGCGAGTTAGGAGCGGCGGTCGTGGACGCGGACGCGATCGCGCGAGAGGTGGTGGCGCCGGGGGGCCCGGCGTACGACGGCGTGGTGCGGACGTTCGGCCAGGGAATCGTCCGCCCGGACGGGACACTCGACCGCAGCGCGCTGGCCGGGCGGATCTTCGCGGATCCGTCCGCTCGCCGCGAGCTCAACGCGCTCACGCACCCGCACATCCGCCGCTGGATGGCGGCGGAGGCCGCCCGTCTCGCCGCGGCCCCCGGCATCGACGTGATCATCTTCGACATCCCGTTGCTGCTGGACACGACCGACGGGCGCGACCTCGATCTCAACGGGATCATCGTCGTCGCCGCGGACGATGGGACCCGCGTCTCCCGGCTGATGGCCCGCGACGGCATCCCCGAGGCCGACGCCCGGCGCCGCGTGTCCGCGCAGATGCCGCTACGGGAGAAAGTGGTCCGCGCCGACTGGGTGATCGACAACAGCGGCTCGCCCGCGCGTACGCGCGAGCAAGTCGAGGCGGTGTGGGAGGTGATCCGCCGGCGCCGCGGAGAGGCGTAGAGCCGCTCCCACATCCGCGGCAGGCCCTGCGCAGGTCGGCCATTCCTGGAGCCGTGCTTCCGCGGTGCTGTAGGGGACCCGTGGTCCCCCTCCGAGGGTGCATGGTATAATAAAGCGATATGCCCACCTTCAAGATGGTGACCGAGCAATCCCCGGCCGGCGACCAGGCGGCGGCGATCGGCAAGCTGAGCGAGGGCATCCGGCGCGGCGATCGGTACCAGACGCTCCTCGGCGTGACCGGGTCGGGTAAGAGCGTCGTCGCCAGCACGCCGGTGTTCCTGAAGCAGGGCCAGCGCATCGCGCTGGAATCCATCGGTAGGGTGATCGACCGGCTCATCGACCGGGCGTCCTCGCGGGTCAGGCGGGAGGCGGACAGCGAGATCCTCGATCGGAGCGATCTCTCCGAGCCGATCGAGGCGTGGAGCTTCGACCCGCGCAGCGGACGGGCATCGTGGAAACCCGTCCGGCAGGTGCTCCGCCACCGATCGCCCGAGACGCTCTGGGCACTCTCGACCGTCTGCGGGCGATCGGTGACCGTGACCGGGGATCACAATTTCTTCGTGCTCAGGGGCGAACGCCTTCATCTCCTGCGCACCGAAGAGATCAGACCCGGCGATCGCGTCCCGCTGCCGCGCTGCCTCCCGGGGCCGCAGGATCCCCTCTCCGAACTCTCCGCCGCCGGGCCCGCATCGCTGGAGCGCTGGACGGGGCCCGAGTTCCCGCATTCGTCCCCGGTGGCGGCGGCCCGGCCGGCCGCGGCGCGGCCCGGGGAGCGCGTCCCGCTCGCATCCGGGCGATACGCTGCGGCGGTGCTCCCCCCGCCCGATGCCGACCTGACGGGCGGCGCGGACGCACGATCGAAGCGCCTACCATCGTTTTGGCCTCAACTCTCGAACGCGCACCTCGCCCAGATGCTCCGGGCGTACTTCGCCGCCGACGGGGAGGTCGACGGGGGCGCGGTGACGTGCGTGGTGGGGAGCCGCGCGCTGGCGTCGGATCTGTGCTTCGCCCTCCTGCGGTTCGGGATCGTCGCGCGGATGCGCGCGGGAGCGCCGGGGCCGGCACGGGAAACCCCGCAGCGGTCCTGGAGCGTGTGCGTCTCCGGACCATCGTTCCTTCGGAGGTTTCACGACGCGATGGGGTTCCCGGCCGGGGGAACGCGCACCCGGCTCGAGACCGCGCTGCATCGGGGCGAGCACACGAACGCCGGGTTCCTCCCCGCCGGCGGCGGTGAGGTGCCTGGACGGTGTGAGGCCCCCGGCCACACGAGCGAGGAAATGGCGGGGCGCATGCCCTCCTGGACTCCCGTGCGGTCGTTGGAGAGGGTTCCGGGCGAGGCCTACGTGTACGATCTGGCGGTCGAGGAGAACGAAACGTTCCTCGCCGGCTGGGGCGGTTTGTTCGTCCACAATACCTATACGATGGCCCGGGTGATCGAGCAGATCGAACGGCCCACCCTCATCCTTGCGCACAACAAGACGCTGGCCGCCCAGCTCTACGGGGAGTTTCGCCAGTATTTCCCCGAGAACGCCGTGCGGTACTTCGTCTCCTACTACGATTACTACCAGCCGGAGGCGTACGTCCCGCAGACCGACTTGTACATCGCCAAGGACGCGTCGATCAACGACGAGATCGACCGCCTCCGGCATGCCTCGACCAAAGCGTTGATGGAGCGCCGGGACGTGATCATCGTCGCCTCCGTCTCGTGCATCTACGGCTTGGGCTCACCGCAGGACTATCAGGATGTGATGCTCTTCCTGCGCACGGGCGAGGTCCGCTCCCGCGACGAGATCCTGCGGCGGTTGGTGGATGTGCAATACGAGCGGAATGACATCGACTTCGCCCGCGGACGGTTTCGGGTGCGCGGGGATGTGATCGAGATCTTCCCCGCCTACGAGGATCGGGCGGTGCGGGTGGAGTTGTTCGGCGACCAGGTGGAGCGCATCCTGGAGGTCGATCCGCTGACCGCCGAGGTGCTGGCGGTCAAGCCGGCGGTGGCGATCTGGCCGGCCAAACACTGGGTGACGACCGACGCGAAGATGGCGGCGGCGCTCGGCCGCATCGAGGCGGAGCTGGCGGAGCGCACGCAGTGGTTTAAGGATCGGGGCAAGCTCCTCGAGGCGCAGCGGTTGGAGTTCCGGACGAAGTACGATCTGGAGATGCTGCGGGAGGTGGGGTACTGTCCGGGGATCGAGAACTACTCGCGGCATCTGTCCGGCCGGGCCGAGGGCGAGCGCCCGGGGTGCCTGCTCGACTACTTCCCCGCGGATTTCCTGGCGATGATCGACGAATCCCACGTCACGGTCCCCCAGGTTCGGGGGATGCACGAGGGCGACCGGGCGCGCAAGCGGAACCTCATCGAGTTCGGCTTCCGGCTGCCGTCGGCGTACGACAACCGCCCGCTGACGTTTGCGGAGTTCAGCGGCCTGGTCCCCCAGGTGGTGTTTGTCTCCGCGACCCCCAGTCCGTTCGAACTCGGGGTCAGCGCGCAGACCGTCGAGCAGATCGTCCGGCCGACCGGGTTGGTCGATCCTCAGGTCGAGGTGCGGCCGGCCCGCGGGCAGGTGGATGACCTGATCGGCGAGATCAAGGCGCAGGCCGCCAAAAGCGAGCGCACGCTCGTCACCACGCTGACCAAGCGGATGGCCGAGGACCTCACCGACTACCTCCAGGAACTCGGGATGAAGGTGCACTATCTCCACTCGGAGGTGGAGACTCTGCAGCGGGTGCAGATCCTGAAGGACCTGCGGCTCGGCACCTACGACGTGCTCGTCGGCATCAACCTCCTCCGCGAGGGACTCGACCTCCCCGAGGTGTCCCTGGTCGCGATCCTCGACGCCGACAAAGAGGGGTACCTGCGGTCGGAGACGAGCTTGATCCAGACGATGGGCCGCGCGGCGCGGAACCTGGGCGGCCGGGTCGTGCTCTACGCCGACGAGGTCACGGAGTCGATGCGCAAGGCGATCCACGAGACCAACCGACGGCGCGCCATCCAGATTCAGTACAACGCGGATCACGGGATCACGCCGCACACGATCGTGAAGCCGATTCGCGACTTCATCGACCTGGCGGCGGTGGCGGAAGAAGGCGCCGCGTACGAGCCGGCGGAAGGGGCCGTGCTCACCGCGGCCGAACTGATCGGCCTCGCCGAACACCAGCACGCATCCGTTCCGTGGGACATCGCCCGGCTCCTGATGTTGAGCCCGGGAGAGCTGGAGCGGACGGTTGAGGCGCTCGAGCGGGAGATGCGCAAGGCCGCCGGGGAGCTGCAGTTCGAGAAGGCGGCGGTGCTGCGGGATCAGATCCAGGAGCTGCGGAAGGGGCTGGGGGAACCGTTCTTTGCGGGAGGCCGGCCCGCCCGGGCGAGGGGAGGGCGCCGCGGCGCCGCCGGATCGTCCCGGGGCGGCCCGAGACGAAACACGTCGCCCCGTGGGTAAGGAGTCGTGGCCGAGGGCGGCCCCGACCCCTGATTGGCGTCCGCGTGGCTGCGCGCGGTAGTAAACCGGACCCGGGAGTCGTCCATGCCGCTTGACCGAATCATCGTGCGCGGCGCGCGCGAGCACAACCTTCAGAATATCAACGTCGAGATTCCGCGCGACCGCCTCGCCGTGCTCACCGGGATCTCCGGCTCCGGGAAGTCTTCGCTCGCCTTCGATACGATCTACGCCGAAGGCCAGCGCAAGTACGTCGAGTCCCTCTCCGCCTACGCCCGCCAGTTCCTGGGCCTGATGGAAAAGCCGGACGTCGATCACATCGAGGGGTTGAGCCCCGCGGTGTCGATCGATCAGAAGGGGGCCCCCCGCAACCCGCGGTCCACGGTCGGGACCGTCACCGAGATCTACGACTACATCCGGCTGCTCTACGCGCGGATCGGCATTCCCCACTGCCCCAAGTGCGGCAAGCCGATCAGCCGGCAGACCCCCGAGCAGATCGTGGACCAGGTGCTCGCGTTCCCGGAGGGGACCCGGATCCTCGTCCTGGGCCCCATCGTGCGCGGCCGCAAGGGGGAGTACCGGCAGCTGTTCGACGACCTGCGGCGGCAGGGGTTTGCGCGGGTCCGGGTCGACGGCAACCTCTACGAGCTGGGCGAGGAGATTCCGCTGGACAAGAACCGGAAGCACCAGATCGAAGTGGTCGTTGACCGGTTGATCGTCAAGCCGGACATCCGCGGCCGGTTGAACGACTCGATTGAGACCGCGCTGAAACTCGGGCAGGGGATCGTCGGCATCTCGGTGGTCGACGGCGAGGAGTTGACCTTCAGTCAGAACTTCGCCTGTCCGGACGACGGGGTGAGCCTGCCCGAGATCGAGCCGCGGATCTTCTCGTTCAACGCCCCGTACGGCGCCTGCCCCACCTGTACCGGGCTGGGGTTCCGGCAGGAGATCGACCCCGATCTGGTGCTCGACCCCAACCTCTCCCTGCTGGACGGCGCCGTGCTGCCGTGGGCCAGCTCCACGAGCGAGTACTATCAGGAGCTGCTGCGGGCCGTCGCGGACCACTACAAGGTGGACATGCGCGCGCCGGTGCGCAGGCTGCCGCGGGAGTTCGTTCGGATCCTCCTCCACGGCGCGGACGAGGAGGTCCGGATCCGCTATCACAATCGCTGGGGGGCGCTCCGGCAGTACGAGACGGTGTTCGAAGGGGTCGTGCCATACCTGGAGCGCCGGTACAAGGAGACCGACTCCGAGTACATCAAGGAGGAGATCGAGCAGTTCATGAGCAGCGCGCCCTGCCCGGAGTGCAAGGGGACGCGCCTGAAGAAGGAGAGCCTGGCCGTGACGATCGGGGACCGCTCGATCGCGGAGGCCTGCGCGCTCACGGTGCGCGGCGCGCTCCACTTCTTCACGAACCTCACCCTCACCGAGCGCGAGCGGTTGATCGGCCACCAGGTGCTCAAGGAGATCACCGCGCGCCTGAGCTTCCTCGTCAACGTGGGATTGGACTACCTCACCCTCGACCGGACCGCCAACACCCTCTCCGGCGGCGAGGCGCAGCGGATCCGCCTGGCGACGCAGATCGGCTCCGGGCTGATGGGCGTGCTGTACGTCCTCGACGAGCCGAGCATCGGGCTGCACCAGCGGGACAACCGGCGGCTGATCGACACGCTCGTCCGGCTGCGCGACCTGGGGAACACGATCCTCGTCGTCGAGCACGACGAGGAGACGATTCGGTCGGCGGATTGGGTGGTCGATATCGGCCCGGGGGCCGGCGCCCACGGCGGCCGGGTCATCGCCGTCGGCCCGCTCGAGCGCATCCTGAAGACCCCCGAGTCGATCACCGGGCAGTACCTCTCCGGCCAGCGGGCGATCCCGATCCCGGCCCGGCGGCGCACCGGCAACGGTGGGGCGCTCGTCGTCCGCGGCGCCCGGGAGCACAACCTCAAGCGGATCGACGTGCGGATCCCGCTGGCGATGTTCGTCTGCGTCACCGGCGTGTCCGGATCCGGAAAGTCCACGCTGATCGACGACATCCTCTACCGCTCGCTGGCGCACCACCTGCACGGAGCGCGCACCCGGCCGGGGGCGCACGATCGGATCGACGGGCTCGCCCACCTGGACAAGGTGATCAACATCGACCAGTCGCCGATCGGACGCACCCCCCGGAGCAACCCGGCCACGTACACCAAGACCTTCGATCTGATCCGCGAGCTGTTCGCGCTCACCCCCGACGCGCGCACGCGGGGCTTCAAGCAGGGTCGGTTCTCGTTCAACGTACGCGGGGGGCGGTGCGAGGCCTGCGAGGGGGACGGGATCGTCCGGATCGAGATGCACTTCCTCCCCGACGTGTACGTGCCGTGCGACGTCTGCAAGGGGAAACGGTACAATCGGGAGACGCTGGAGGTCAAGTACAAAGGGAAGTCCATCGCCGACGTCCTGGACATGACGGTCGACGAGGCCCTGCCGTTCTTTGAGGCCATTCCCCGCGTGCGCCGGAAGCTGCGGACGCTGGTCGATGTCGGGTTGGGCTACATCCGCCTGGGCCAGCCGGCGACCACGCTCTCGGGGGGCGAGGCGCAGCGGGTCAAGCTCAGCACCGAGCTGAGCCGGCGGGACACCGGCCGGACGGTCTACATCCTGGACGAGCCGACGGTCGGCCTGCACTTCGCCGACGTCGAGCGGCTGCTGGAGGTGCTCCACCGGCTGGCCGACGCCGGCAACACGGTCGTCGTGATCGAGCACAACCTCGACGTGATCAAGACCGCCGATTGGATCATCGATCTTGGCCCGGAGGGGGGAGAGCTGGGTGGCCAGGTCGTGGCGGAGGGGCGGCCCGAAGAGGTCGTCGGGGTCCCGGCGTCCTATACCGGGCAGTTTCTCCGTCCGATCCTGAGGCGGGGGAAGGCGGCGGCCGCGGACCGGCCGGGCCCGCGGGAGGGGCGGCGGGTCCCGGTGGCGGCCTCGCCCGCGGAGGGCAGCCGCGCCGGGGGCGGGCTGCGAAGCCGCGAGCCGGCGGCCAGGCGCCCGCGCGCCCGCTGAGGCAGACGAAAGGGGGGGCTGATGGGAGCGATGAAGGTCGTGATGTGGACGGAGGGCGAGACCGGGCCGCGGTTTTCCCTCGACGAGCGCGGGATCGGCGCGGCGGGGGGAGTGATCCGGAAGGTGGCCTGCCGTGACGAGGCCGACCGGATCGCCGCGGCGCGCGAGGCATACGCGCTCGTCGTCTCGCAAGCCCAGATCCCGGAGGCGCTGTGCGCCGCGGCCCCGGCGCTGGTCGGCCTGGTTCGCACCGGGATCGGCCTCGACACGGTGGACATTCCCGGTGCGACCCGTCAGGGGGTGTGCGTGGCCCACGTTCCCGACTTCTGCTACGACGAGGTCGCGGATACCGCGCTGACCCTGCTTCTGGCGGTCGCCCGCAAGGTGTGCTCCGCGGACCGGCACGTGCGGGGCGGCTCGTGGACGCCGAGCGCCCTGCTGCCGATGCACCGCCTCCGCGGTCAGACGATGGGGCTCGTCGGCTTCGGGCACATCGCCCGGATGGTGGCGGACCGCGCCAAACCCTTCGGCTTTCGGCTGCTCGCCTACGATCCGTACGTCGACGATGCCGCGATGGCCGAGCGGGGGGTCGAGAAGGTCCCGCTGGAGGCGCTCCTCGCGCGCGCGGACGTCGTCTCCTGCCACACCCCCCTCACCGCCGACACCCGGGGGCTGATCGGCCGCGCGCAGTTCGCGGCGATGAAGGCGGGGGCGATCCTGATCAACACCTCGCGGGGGAAGGTCGTCGACGAGGACGCCCTGATCGCCGCGCTGCGTTCCGGCCGTCTCGCCGGGGCCGGCCTCGACGTGCTGTGGACCGAACCTCCGGCCAAGGATCACCCGCTCTTTCAGATGGACACCGTCGTGCTCACGCCCCACTACGCCTCCACCACCGTGGAGGCGCTGGATGACCTGGCCGGCAAGGTCAGCCGGCAGCTGATCCAGTACCTGCGCGGCGAGTGGCCGACGTATCTGGCGAACCCCGCGGTGCGTGACCAGCCGGGGTGCCGTCTGGCCGCGGCCCGGGCGCACCGGTGAGGCCGGGAGGGGATGGGATGACGAAGAACGCGGTCAAGGCCCGGCTGGCGGAGGGCGGGACGGCGATCGGGACGATGGTCTCGGAGATGCGATCCGAGGAGATCGCCTATATCCTGGCGGCGGCGGGCTTCGACTTCCTGGTGATCGACACCGAACACGGATCGGCGAGCTATGAAACCCTCCAGCGGATCGGCCGGGGCGCGCGCAACGCGGGGATCGTGCCGCTGGTCCGCGTCCCCGACATCGCCTACCCGTTCATCGCCCGCACCCTCGACACGGGGGTGCTGGGCCTGATGGTGCCGCACGTCGAAACGGCCGACGACGCCGGGCGGATCGTCCGCTGCGCGAAATACCCACCGGCGGGAGAGCGCGGGTTCGGCCTGCGGGCCGCGGTCACCGACTACACCGGCGCCTCGGTGCCCGATGCGATTGCCTGGTCCAACGCCGAGACAATGATCATGGCCCAGGTGGAGAGCCGGCGGTGCCTCGATCACCTGGACGAGATCGCGGGGGTGCCCGGGATCGACGTCCTGCTGATCGGGCCCACCGATCTCAGCATCTCGCTGGGGGTGCCGGGGCAGCTGCTGCACCCGACGATGCAGGAAGCCTACCGGCACGTCGTCGACGTGGCCGCCCGCCACCACATCGCCGCCGGGATCCACCCGTCGGATATCAACGTCGTCCAGCACGGTCGCGACATCGGCATGCGTCTCCTCATGTACGCGAACGACGCCCGGCTGCTCGTCGGCGCCGGCCGGCAGGCCGTGGAGGCGCTTCGCCCGAACCCGCGGTAGGGGCGGCGGCCCCGCAGGGGTGTCCGGTATAATGGACCCACGATGACCCAGCCCACCGCCGAGGAGGGGAACGCGCAGCCGGCCGCCGCCGCGGAGCCGGGGGTGTCGGACGGCCTTGCCGAGAAGCTCCGGGCTCTCCCCGCGCAGCCCGGCGTCTACCTGATGAAGGACGGCGGGGGAAAGGTGCTCTACGTCGGGAAGGCCTCGGTCCTGCGCTCGCGCGTTCGCCAGTACTTCCAGGCCGGCCACACGGACAGCCCACGGATTCTGCACCTGATCTCGAAGATCCGGGATATCGAGACGATCGTCTGCGCCAACGAGGTGGAGGCCCTCATCCTCGAGGCCACGCTCATCAAGCGTCACCACCCCTGGTACAACGTCCGCCTGGCGGACGACAAAGCCTACCCGTACCTCAAGCTGACGAACGATCCGTTTCCGAAGATCGTCATGACCCGGAAGGTGACGCGCGACGGCGGAAAGTACTTCGGGCCCTACCCCTACCACGAGCCGAAACTGGTCGGCCGCACGATCCGGCTGATGCGCCGGTTGTTCAAGCTGCGCACCTGCACCCTGGAGATCGCCGGAGATCTGCCCCGACCGTGCCTCGATTACTACATCGGCCAGTGCAGCGCCCCGTGCGTGGCCTGGGGGGCCAGCCGGGCGCAGTACGCCGATCAGGTGCGCCAGGCGACCGCGTTCCTGGAGGGGAAGCAGGAGGATCTGCTGCACGACCTGCGCCGCGAGATGCAGGCGGCCGCCGACGCGACGAATTTCGAGCGCGCGGCGCAACTGCGGGATCAGATCCGAAGCCTGGAGGCGCTCGGCGAGAAGCAGCGGATGATCTCCGAGGGCGGCGAGGACCGCGACATCCTCGCGCTCGCCCAGGACGGCGACATGGGCTGCGTGCAGATCTTCTTCGTCCGGGGGGGCCGGGTGGTCGGGCAGGAGCACTTCATGCTGCAGGGCACCCGGGGGGTCGCGACCGCGGAGGCGCTGCGCGCCTTCCTGCCCCAGTACTACGAGGCGGCGACCACCATTCCCCCGCAGATTCTCCTCCCCGAGCCGGTGCCCGATCAGGAGGTGATCGAGAAGTGGCTGGCTGAACGCCGCGGCGCGCGGGTGGAGCTGGCGACCCCGCAGCGCGGGGAGCGGGTCCGGCTGGTGGCGATGGCCCGCGAGAACGCGGCGTTGCACCTGGCTCAGGAGAAGGCCCGCACGGGCGACACGATCGGGCCGGGGGTGGGGGATCTCCAGCACCTCCTCCGCCTGGAGGCGCCCCCGGTGCGGATCGAGTGTTACGACATCAGCAACTTCCAGGGCGGGGAAGCCGTGGCTTCGCTCGTGGTCGCCGAGGGCGGGCGGCTGAAGAACCGCGACTACCGCCGGTTTCGGATGAAGCACACCGAAGGTCCCGATGATCCGGCGATGATGCAGGAGGTGCTCCGCCGGCGGTTCGCGCAGGCCCGCAAGGAGCAGGAGCGGCTGGATCGCGACGAGCCGATCCCGGTGAAGTGGGCGGCGCTGCCCGACCTCATTGTGCTCGACGGTGGCCGCGGCCAGCTCAACGCCGCCCTGGAGGTGTTGTTCGAGTACAACCAGGCCATCCCGGCGGTGGGGCTGGCGAAGCAGCAGGAGTTGGTGTACGTGCGGGGCCTCAGCGAGCCGCTCGTGCTGCCCCGCGAGTCCCCGGGACTGCAGCTGCTGCAGCGCCTGCGGGACGAGGCGCACCGCTTCGCCAACACCTACCATCAGAAGCTGAGGGGCCGCCGGATCGTCTTTTCCGCGCTCGACGAGATCGCCGGGGTGGGGGAGCAGCGGAAGCGTGCCTTGATCCGTCACTTCGGCTCGGTGCGCGCCATTCGGGCGGCCAGCGCCGAGGAGATCGCGGCCGTGGAGGGCATCGGCCCAAAGGTGGCCGAGCGGATCCACCGCTACCTCGAGGATCACCCCGTCCCGTGAGACCGGCACCGGCGCGTCGCCCCCGCCCCCGGCGGAGCGGCGCGCGCGGACCGTTCCGCGGAATCCTCCCCGGCACAACGGCGTTATACGCGCTGCCGTGAGCCCTCGCACCGCAACACCACGAGACGATCGCGCGCCGATCCGCGCGCGCGTGGTCTCCTGGCCCGCGCCGCCGGGGGGGTCGGACGGCGGGGCATACGCGGTCAGGATCGGCGGACTCCCTTCCCCCCAGGCCGAGGAGGCGGCGCGCCGGGCCGGCCTGTGGATTGACCGACGGCGGAGCGATGCGGTCCTTCGGGGAACCGCGTCGTCGTTTGCCGCTTTCGGCGGCGAGGGTGAGGTCGGGGCGGCCGCGGCCGCGGCGCTCGATCGCTTCCGACACCCCCCGCGAGCCCTCGAGGCCTGCGGCCGGACGTTCTCCTTGGAGCGGCCCCTGATCGTCGGGATATTGAACGCCACCCCCGACTCGTTCTACGATCGGGGTCGGTATTTCAGCCTGCCGGAGGCGCTGGCCCGCGCGGACGAGATGGTGGGGGAAGGCGCCGATCTGATCGAGGTGGGCGGGGAGACGGCGCGCCCGGGGCCGCCGGTGGATGCGGATGAGGAGTGCCGGCGCGTGGTGCCGCTGATCGAGGCGCTCGCGGCGCGGCTCGCGGTCCCGGTGAGCGTGGATACCTACAAGCCCGAGGTGGCGGCGCGGGCCGTCGGGGCCGGGGCGGTGATGATCAACGACATCAGCGGGCTCGCCGATGTGCGCGTGGCGGAGGTGGCGGCGCAGCGGGGGGCGGCGCTGGTCGTGATGCACATCCTGGGTCGGCCCAAGGTCCGCCAGCTGTCCCCCCAGTACGGAGAGGTGGTCGACGAGGTGTACACGTTCCTGGAGGCGCAGACGGACGCCGCGCGGGCGGCCGGGGTGCCCCGCGCGCGGGTGGTGGTGGACCCGGGGTTCAGCTTCGGGAAGGCTCCCCAGCACGACGTCGAGATCCTCCGCCGGTTCGGGGAATTTCGCGGCCTGGGATATCCGCTCTATCTGGCGACGTCACGGAAAAACTACATCCGCGACCTGCTCGCGCTGCCCTTCGAGGAACTCCTGGAGGGCACCGCCGCCGCGGTCGCCTACGGGCTGGCGCAGGGCGCCCACTTTGTTCGCACGCACGATGTCCGGTTCATGGCCCGACTCGCCCGGATGATGCACGCCGTGCTGCATCTCGGCGAGGGGAGCGGAGCCCCCGAACGGCCCGCGGTGGAGGTGACGAAGCGTGGTCAGGGGTAACGGGCGCAGCGGCGCGCTCCGCGGGAAGCCCGGGCGGACCGGGGTGGACAAGCCGGCGATCGAACGGGCCGTGCTCGCGATCCTCCGGGCGATCGGCGAGTCTCCCGAGCGGGAGGGGCTTGTCGGCACGCCGCGGCGGATCGCCGACATGTACGAGGAGTTGTTCTCCGGCATCGGCGCGCACCCGATCGATCTGCTGACGATCGGCTTCGACGAAGAGAAGCACAAAGAGATGGTCGTGGTGAAGGACATCCCCTTTTCCGGGATGTGCGAACACCACCTCATGCCGTTCACCGGGGTCGCCCACGCCGGGTACATCCCGAACGGACGGATCGTGGGGATCAGCAAGATTGCGCGTCTCGTGGAGATGCTCGCCCGCCGGCCGCAGGTGCAGGAGCGGCTGACCTCGCAGGTCGCCGACCTCCTGATGGAGGGGCTGCGCGCCCGCGGGGCGGCCGTCGTGATCGAGGCCACCCATTTCTGCATGACGATGCGGGGGGTGAAGAAGCCCGGAAGCCGGGTCGTGACCTCGGCCACCCGGGGGATCTTCCGCGAAAACCCCAGCACCCGAGCGGAGTTCCTCTCGCTGCTGGGACGGTCCGCTGGCTGAATTGAGGCGCAAACTCGCAAACTCGACCCCCTTGCCGGCGTCGTTTTTGGTATAATGCAGGGCGTAAGCGGGAGTAGCTCAGAGGTAGAGCGTCTCCTTGCCAAGGAGAAGGCCGTGGGTTCAAGTCCCATCTCCCGCTCCAGGCCTCCACTCCCGGCGACGTAGCCAAGTGGCAAGGCAGGGGTCTGCAAAACCCCCATTCGGCGGTTCGAATCCGCCCGTCGCCTCCACGCCGTTCCAAATGCCTCTACGGGGTGTGTGCCGCTCCGGGCCGCCCAGATAGGCCCGCCGAAGGCAGGGGCTTACGGGGTCTGCGCGAACCTATCCCCGGGCGAGTGTCGGAACCGGCAGACGAGGCGGACTTAAAATCCGCTGGCCTGAAAGGTCGTGTGGGTTCGAGTCCCACCTCGCCCACCAAGCGCGGGTTGATCGTGGACGCACGTAGGGTCGCGGGATTCTTGGAGGAATCGCCGGGCCGCCGTTCTCAAACTTCCATAGAAGTCCCATCCAATCCCCGGAAACTCCACGTCGCTCGGATCGAACGGATGAGATTTGGCCATGCGTTCGACAGGCCGGATCATCCGCCCGCATGATGGAGTCCCCCCTTCGTTCGATTTACAACTGAACCGTGCAGCGACGATCGTTCTTCGAACATCTCAGACCGTGGGTCCGGACGGCGCGGTTCGCCTTGGTCCCGCTGGTCGTCGTCGCCGCGCTGGGCCTTCTGCCGAGCGGGATCCTCGGCGCGCAGGAGTCCGCCTCCCTCAGCGTGTTCGAACTGATCGTGATGCAGCGGGTGGGGGGGAACGGGCCCGATCAGTACCGCATCACCACCTCCGGCACCGGGTTCTTCATCGCTCCGGATGGGACGGCCCTCACCACCAGCCACGTCGTGTATCCCGCCTACCTGGATCCGGCCGGCCATCGGCTGCTCGCCATCGTGAACGGGGAGTTCTACGGCGTCCGCATCCTCTCCGCCGATCCCCTCCCGTATGACCCTACCGATCGCAGGGCCGCGGGGGTGCCGATGACGCGCGACGTGGCGACGATTCGGCTTTCGGCCCCCGAGGTTCCCTTCGATCAGTTGGTGTTCGGCGGCGGCGCGCCCGTGGTGGCCCACCGGGGGGCGATGCCGTCCTTTCCCGCGCTCACGCTGGGGGGAGATCCCGCTCCGGGCGAGCGCATCCGGGTGTTCGGGTTCGGGCGGAGCGCCTCACCGATTCCCCACGGGTGGTCGGCGCAGGGCACCGTGGATGGATCGATGACGATCGCCGGGGGAACGCTGGTGTTCGACGCGACGTTCACCCTGGCCACGGAACCGGGGCACAGCGGATCGCCCGTGCTCGACTCGCGAAACCGGGTCGTCGGGATGTGGGCATGGCACAGCGCGACGAACCCCGCGGCCGGCACCGCGATCAGCAGTTCCGCCTTGGGGGCGCCGGCTCGTTAGACTCTCGGGGTGCTTCGCTTGCGCCGTCGGTCCGGCTCGGCGTTGATCCTACGATCGGGGACCGATCCGATCGACCCACTCCGCCAGCGCCGCGAGGAGTAGCCGGATCCGTTCGCGGACGGCCTCATCGATGAGGCGGCCGTCCCCGTCGAATCGCTCCCGCGCGGTCGCCACGTACAGCTCCGGCTTGAGCAGCACGAAGGACTCCGTGTTCAGGAGCGTCTGGCGGAGGGAGAGCTGGGCGCGGACCGTTCCCATTGCGCCGGCCGAGGCGCCCATCAGCGCGATCGGTTTGCGGCGGAGGGGCGTGTCGGGAGGGCGGGACGCCCAGTCGATCGCGTTCTTCAGCACCCCCGGGACCGAGTAGTTGTACTCGGGGGTCGCGATCAGCAGAGCGTCGGCGGCCGCGATGGCCACGCGAAATGCGGCCACGGACGGTGGGAACCCCTGGGCCTCAACATCCGCGTTGTAGAGGGGGATCGGCGTCAGGTCGGTGATCTCGAGGCTCATCCCGCTCGGGACGACCCCCTGCGCCGCCTCCAAGAGCCCGCGATTATAGGAACCACGACGCAGGCTCCCCGGGATGCCGAGGACGCGGAGGGGGGGAGACGTGACGTCACGCATCCTGGGGCAGCTCCGTCGGCCGGGCTTCCAGCGTCAGCGGTGTCCCTCCCCGGACGAGGTGGATCTGCAGGGTGGTGCCGATGGGATGGCGGCCCAGCGCCGCCACCAGATCGTCGAGGGTGGCGACCGGCAGGTCGCCGATCCTGACGATGAGATCGCCCGGCCGGATGCCGGAGGCGGCCGCGGCGGTGTCGGGGTGGACCTCCGTCACCCGAACGGCCGTGGCGGCCTCGAGGCGGAGGGCGACGGCGACGCGGCGGTCCAGCGGGACGGCCTGCGCCAAAATGCCGAGGTGCGCTCGGCGTACGCGCCCGTCCCGGATCAGTTGCGCGGCGACCCACTTGGCGGTGCTCACCGGAATCGCGAAGCAAATCCCCTGTGATCCGGCGATGACCGCGGTGTTGATGCCGATGACCCTCCCGCGCGAGTCGGCCAGCGGGCCTCCGGAGTTTCCGGGGTTGAGCGCGGCGTCGGTCTGAATGACGTTCTCGATCAGCCGTCCCGTTTCGGCGCGCAGGGTGCGTCCGAGGGCGCTGATCACGCCCGCGGTCACCGTCGCCTGGAACCCCAGCGGGTTGCCGACCGCCACCACGAGCTGGCCGACCCGTAGCCCCGCGGACTCGCCCAGGTCGGCCACGGGGAGGCCGCCCTCGGGCAGCCGGATGACCGCCAGGTCGCTGTACGGGTCCTCGCCCACCGGGTGCGCCGGCAGGACGCGCCCGTCTTGAAGCCGGGCCTCGATCCGCTGCGCGGAGCGCACGACGTGGCTGTTGGTCAGCACGTATCCGTCGGGGGCAATGATCACGCCGCTTCCCGCGCCTCGAAGCTCGGGCATGCCCCGCCGGCGGAGCCGCTCCGGGGCGGGTCGGGCCATCCCGAGGCTGACCACCGATGGTCCCACCCGGTCCACGGCGCGAACCACCGCCTGCGAGTACGCGTCAAGCGCGGCCCCGTCGTCGGGGTGGGTTGAACGCTGGTCGAGATCGATCTCCGAGAGCACTGGCAGAGTGCGCACGTCGGTCCCTCCTCCGTGGTCATGCCGGTTGAACGCCATGCGGTGACGTCATATTCCCCGCGCGTGTGCAGGGCGCCCGCGCCTCCTGTCCGAACGACCAGGAGGGCGCCCGTCTCTTCTGCCGTCGTCGGGTGGGCCGCCCGATCGTACGATGGGCGCGGGCGTCTTGCGCGGCGGCGACCCCGGCGCGTCCGGGTCGTCCTTGGAGGACCGGATCGGGAATGGCGCACACACGCGAACGGCGGACCTCGAGATCGGCGCGCTCCGAGCGTGCGGGAGCCGATGCTCCCTCCACCCGGCCGGTCGACGAGCTGAAGGTCCTGAACGCGATCGCCGAGGCGCTGAACCGTTCTCCCGACGTGCAGCAGGCGCTCGAGCGCACGCTCCGCCTCGTGGCCAGCCTCCTCGGGCTCCGCACCGGATGGGTGTGGCTGCTCGATCCCGACACGCAGCAGTTCTACAGCGCCGCGGCGCAGAATCTGCCGCCCTACCTGCAGGAGCCGGTGCGGATGACCGGGGCCTCGTGTTGGTGCATCGAAGAATTTCGGTCGGGAGACCTCACCCCCAAGAACATCGATGTCATCGAGTGCAGCCGGCTCCGTGCGGCGGTGAAGAAGAAGGCGGTGCATCTCACCCAGGGGCTGCGGAACCACGCCAGCATCCCGCTCTACTTCCAGAAGAAGCCCCTCGGCATCATGAACGTGACGGGCCCGTCGTGGCGGCGGCTCTCCCCCGGCGAACTGCGCCTGCTCTCAACGATCGCATATCAGGTGGGCATCGCCATCGAGCGGGCCCGGCTGGCGGAGGAGAGCGCGCGTCTGGCGCGCACCCGGGAGCGCGCTCGGATCGCCCGCGAGATCCACGACACGCTGGCGCAGGGGCTGACCGCCATCGCGCTCCACCTGGAGGGGGCGATGGCGTCCCTCGACGGGAGCCCGGCGCGGGCGCGGGAGCGGCTGCAGCGGGCGCTGGACGTATCGCGGGAGAGCCTGGAGGAGGCCCGGCGGTCCGTGCTCGATCTCCGGGCGGCCCCACTCGCCGACACGCCTCTCGGGGACGCCCTCGTCGCCCTGGGGCGCCGCTTCACCTCGGAGACCGGGGTGCGCGTCCGCGTCCGCGCGGCGGTGGCCGATCCTCTGCCCGACCGGGTCGAGGCCGAGATGCTTCGGATCGCCCAGGAGGCGCTCGCCAACGTCCGCCGGCACGCCCGGGCCGAAGAGGTGCGGGTCGCGCTGCGGCGGCGCGGGGGGCGCGTGCGTCTCACCATCCGGGACGACGGGCAGGGGTTCCTCCCCGGCGCGTCGCCCGGGGGCTTCGGGATCGTGGGGATGCGCGAACGGGCGAGACTGCTGGGGGGGACGCTGCGCGTCGGCAGTCGCCCCGGGCGGGGAACGGCGGTCGAGGTTTCGGTCCCGGTAGGACAGGCAACGAGATGATCCGCATCCTCATCGTGGACGATCACCCGGTCGTGCGCGAGGGGCTGGCGGCCGTCCTCGAGGACGCCCGAGACTTCGAGGTGGTGGGGGCGGTGGGGTCGGCGGATGAGGCGCTGGCTGCCGCCGCCGCCGCCCGGCCCGACGTCGTCCTGCTCGATCTCGAGATGCCCGGGACGAACGGCATCGACGCGATCCCGCTGCTCGCGGCGGCGGCCTCGCATCCCCGGGTGATCGTCCTCACCGCGTACGACACCGAGGAGCGGGTCCTGGGCGCGATCCGGGCCGGGGCCGGCGGCTATCTTCTAAAGGGCGCCCCCGCCTCCGAGATCGCGCTCGCGATTCGGTCCGTGGCGGAAGGCGGGTCGTATCTCACGCCGCGGGTGGCCTCGTGGGTCGTCGCGCGGCTGAACGATCCCCGACGGCCCGGAGCGCTCAGCGGCCGGGAGCGACAGGTGTTGCGGCTCGTCGCTCAAGGCATGTCCAATAAGCAGATCGCCCGGCAGCTCAGTATCACCGAGCGCACGGTGAAGTTCCACATGACGTCTATCTTCAACAAGCTGGGGGCCGAGAACCGCGCCCAGGCAATTGCCCTGGCCGCCCAGCGGGGGCTGCTCTAAGGACGGGTTTCCCCGGGCCGTCCTCCCATAATGCCCTCGGGACCTGTCCGCCCGGACGGGTCGCGACGTGCCCGTTCCACCGGCGGCGGCCCGGTCCATCGCCGGATGCGGGGCACGCGGTGTCTGCCGCACACTGGAGGCAGGACACACCCGGGGGTCGATCGCCATGGAGTTGAATGGACGGGTCGCGTTGATCACCGGGGCCTCCCGCGGGCTGGGCGCCGCGGTGGTCCGGCGGTTAGCTCTGCGGGGGGCCCGGCTCGTTTTGACGGCGCGCGGCGCAGCGGCGTTGGCGGAGATCGCCGACGCGGCGGGGTCGCTGACCGAGGTCGTGGCGCTGCCGGGCGATGTGGCGGATCGGGCGCACGCCGCGCGGTTGGTCGCGGCGGGGGTGGCGCGGTTTGGGGGGATCGACGTCCTGATCAACAACGCCTCGACACTCGGCCCCACGCCGATGCCGTCTCTGGCCGTGCTCCCCTCGGACGAACTGGAAGGGATCTTTCGCGTCAACGCGGCGGCCCCGCTGGACCTCATCCAGCTCGTCCTGCCGTTGATGAAGGCGGCGGGACGCGGGGCCATCGTCAACATCACCTCGGACGCCGGGGTGCAGGCCTATCCGGGGTGGGGGGGGTACGGCGCCAGCAAGGCCGCGCTCGAGCATCTCTCGCGCACGCTGGCCGCGGAGCTCGCCGGGAGCGCGATCAGCGTGTTCGTCGTCGACCCCGGCGACATGGACACGCAGATGCACCGGGACGCCGAGCCCGGGGTCGATCTCTCGCACCTTCCGGGTCCCGAGGAATCGGCCGCCCGCCTCGTTCAGGTCGTGGAGCGGGAGCGCGCACCGTTTGGCCGATTCGATCTGCGCACCTGGATCCCGGCGGGCGAACGGGGCGATCCCGTCTCCGCGGAGCGCGCGGGACGATGACCTCCACGGCCGCCACCCACGGACTGCGCGTTGCGTTCACCGTTCCCCCGGCGCTCGAGGCGCACGAGCCTCCCGAGGCGCGTGGGCTGGCCCGCGACCGGGTCCGGCTGATGACATCCTCCCGGCACCCGGAGGCGATCAGCCACGGGCGGTTCGCGGATCTTCCCGATCTGTTGCGTCGCGGAGATCTCATCGTCGTCAATACGTCCGCGACGCTGCCGGCGGCGCTGAGCGCGGTCCGCGGCGACGGGCGGCGCATGGCGCTGCACCTCTCGACACGGCTCCCGGGCGACCTCTGGGTGGTGGAGCCGCGGGTGGGGGAGGTGTCGCCGGGCGAGCGGCTCTCACTCCCGGGCGGAGGGCAGGCGACCCTCCTCGTCGCCTACCGCCGCTCCAGGCGACTGTGGGTCGCTCAGCTGAACCTGGGCGGCCCGGTTATTCCGTACCTGCATCGGTGGGGGCGCCCGATCGCGTATCCATACGTCCGCGGCGAGTGGCCGCTTGAGATGTACCAGACGGTGTACGCCGATACGCCTGGATCGGCGGAGATGCCCTCGGCGGGCCGGGCGTTCACCCCGGCGGTCCTGGCCCGGTTGCGGGATCGCGGGATCGGGCTGGCGAGGCTGGTGCTCCATACGGGCGTCGCCAGCCTGGAACGGGGCGAGCCGCCCTACGACGAGTTCTACACCGTTCCAGCCGCCACGGCCGCGGCGATTGATGCCGCGCGGACGGCGGGCGGCCGGATCATCGCGGTCGGCACGACGGTGGTGCGGGCGCTGGAGAGCGCCGTCGATGAGGGGGGGCGGGTGATCGCCTCACGGGGCTGGACCGACCTTGTCATCACCCCCGAGCGGGGGGTGCGCACGATCGACGGGGTGCTCACGGGTTTCCACGAGCCCCGCGCTTCGCATTGGGCGATGCTCGAAGCGATTGCCGGCCGGCCGCACCTGGAGCGCGCTTACCGGGCCGCGCTGGGGCGAGGATATCTCTGGCACGAGTTCGGGGACCTGCACCTCATCCTCTCGCCCCTGCCCGCCGACGGCGGTCGGCGCCCGGGGGATGTCCGCGGCCCTTAGGCCCGCGGGGGGGATCGGTGCGAGTTCAGCTCCTGCAGGGCCCGCGCGAGATAGGGAGCGGCCTCCGACGGCCGCTGCTGTTCGATGAGGAGTTCGCCGAGCTCGTTGCAGGCTCGGGCGAGGTCGGGGCCGGTGCCGAGGCGCTCGAACGACGTGATGGCCTGACGATACGACGTCAGCGCCTCGGTCGGATGGCCGGTCCGACGCAGCAGTTGGGCCTTGGCCAATTCGATCCGCGCCGCCTGCGCCCCGTCCCGCTTCGCGCGGGTGAGTCGCTCCGCTTCGGACAACGCCTGTTCGGCGCGGGAAAATGCGCCCGTGCCCATGAGCGCCTGCGCCAGGCTCACGAAGCTCCGGGCGCGAAGGGCATCGTCCCCGGTCCGCTCGGCGCCGCGCAGGGCGTCCTCCAGCCGCACGATCGCCTCGGCGGCGTGGCCGTCCTCCAACAGCATCGTGCCCAAGCTGCCCTGGGCCTGGGCCAGGAGGCGCAGGCCCGCCAGTCCCTCATACGCGTGCTCCGCGCGGGCGAGATGCCCGACCGCCACATGGGTCGCCGTCCGGTCGCGCGCGGCCGCTCCCAGCCGCGCGTGCGTTCCCCCGATCCGCTCGAGATCCCCGATCGGCCCCAAGAGGGTCACGGCCTCGCGGAACCAGCGGGAGGCTTCGGTCCGGTCACCGCTCGCCGCCGCGGCCTGACCCAGTGAGCAGAGGAGGTCTCCGACCAAGGAGAGATCCGGACAGCCGTGCTCCGACAGCAGCCGGTACCCGCTGAGCAGGTGGTCGCGGGCGGCCGAGAGGTTCCCGCGGGCGGCCTCGACGTGGCCCAGCAGACACTCGATTCGGGCCAGCTGCTGCTCCGTTCCCGCCGACTCGGTCAGCTCGCGGCTGCGGCGGAGCTGGTCTTCGGCCGAGTCAAACTCCTTGAGGCCCACCAGGGCCGCGGCCAGCCCGATCCGACAGTCCAACTCCACCTCGGCGTCGTGTCGCTGCTGCGCCGAGGACAGCGCGGCGGAGAACCGCTCTTGCGCCTCGGACACATCTCCTTGCGCGAGTATCACGCGCGCGGCCCGGACGTCGACCCGGGCCGCATCCTCGCTGAGCTGAGCGCTGTCTTCCAGAAAGTAGCCGATCGGCGTCGCCAGGCGGCGCGCCAGCAGTCGGAGGGTGTCGATCGACGGATTTGCGCGCCCCTTCTCGACCAGGCTGATGAACCCCTTGGTCAGCTCGGTTCCCCCGAGTTGAGACTGGGTGAGCCCCAGCGCCCTGCGTCGTGATCTGATGCGCTCGCCCAACGATGCCACTGCGACCCCACCATGGTTAGCGCCACTAGATGCGGACGATTATTTTTGTCAGGTTGGGGCAAACTCCTGCTCGTCGTCGCGGCCGCCCCGGCGTTCGGGGTCTCGGGCGGCTCTGGCGTGTCGGCACGGCACCGCGCAGGCCGCGGCGGCATCACTCCGTATGCCGACGCCGATCGCCGTCGTCGGTTGACACCCCCCCCGGGGTTGTTATAATCAATCTGCGCGTGAGCCCACGTAGCTCAGGCGGCAGAGCGTGTCCTTGGTAAGGACAAGGTCACCGGTTCGAATCCGGTCGTGGGCTCCAGACCAGCCCCTTCCGCGTCGTCCCCACTTTCCCGTCCGGGATGATGGTGGGCGGAGGCGGCGGGGCATCCTGATCTGTGGGATCGGGGAGGCAGGGGGATGGCGAAGGCGAAGTTCGATCGGACGAAGCCGCACGTGAATGTGGGGACGATCGGGCACGTGGATCACGGGAAGACGACGCTGACGGCGGCGATCACGGGC
>Ga0070732_10000083_pt1 | contig 92120 bp, 116 predicted proteins | sample Coa_R1_5_FD_66449 | JGI IMG/M metagenome (GOLD analysis project Ga0070732, IMG submission 66449) | Surface soil microbial communities from Centralia Pennsylvania, which are recovering from an underground coalmine fire - Coalmine... | ecosystem: Environmental > Terrestrial > Soil > Unclassified... | reverse complement strand
ACTCAAAGTAGGAGAGTTGGCAAGGTTACTTGATGTCACTCCACAGCACATTTATCGACTCGCGTCCGCCGGCCTCATCCCTTGTTTTCGGATTGAGGGAGCAATCCGTTTGGACCCCCATGAAGTAGCTATTTGGTTGAAAGGTCGTCAACCAAAAACAAGTCGCACGGTTCGAGTTCGCGCAGCTTAACGAGTGCTAAAAAAAGCCCATCCCCTTTTGTGGGAATGGGCACTACATCGAGCCGGATAAACGGTTTACCCTTCGAATTTATGAAGGCGTGCAATGATTTCTACCCCCACAATCGGTGTGCTGAGTAAAGGTCACGCGGTCGCTGCCACTTGACCGTAGCTCACTCCGCCGAAGGTGGAGTTAATTCCAACCTGCTGCGCATGGCTGCTACCGGGTGAGAGATATTTCTCGGTCTGGGTGATAGACGCGTGCCCCATCCAATGCTGCAACGTGCGCAAGTCCACCTTGCCGGACCGCATTGTCCAGGTGCCAAACGTATCTCGGAACCGATGCAGCGGGCGTTTGAAGCGCGGTAGTCCCGCAGCATCAAACGTCTCGTTAGCGTGGCGATAGAAATGGGTGTCCTCCAGGTCGTTCATAGTCCCAAAAACCAGTTTTGCGTACGGATTGATTCGCCGCCAGTCGGCCAGCTTGAGAGCCAAGTTGGCTTCAAGCGGGATAGTGCGCCCCTTCCCTGTCTTGGTACGGAACTTTAGGCGAGGCTTCTTGGCCTGTATTGTCACGCTAGGGTTGGCACCAAAGGTGAGATCAGTCCACTCCAGCGTAGTCATCTCGCGCTCGCGTAGACCCACCTTCAACAGGACTTCGAATGCGAGCCGCTTGCGAACGTCCCGGAGCGCGGCGAAGAACTTCTTCATGTCGGACTCCTCGTATGCTTCCACGACCGGGTCATCGGGCGTCGGTCGCTCGTTGAACGGGAGCAGGGTCTTGTGGTCGATGCCTGCGAACTTGAGGAAGGTCACAATGCTCGTGTAGTTGTTGCAGACCGTCCTGTGGGACACACCGCGCTTTGAAAGCCCCGCCATGTAATTGCGCAGATGCTGTCCGGTGATCTCCTCCGGGTACGACGCCTTGCAGTCTGTTAGGAACTCATTCGTCTGCTGTTCGTAGGAGTCAATGGTCTCCTTGTCCAGCGGGGTGCCATCTTTCTTCTTGGTGGTGCGCTTGTATTCCAGGAACTCCGCTTGTAAATCGCGAAGAGTTTTCTTGGCGAGGGGTTCTACCACAGGTGTGAGCGCGGGGGTAACAGCCTCCAGCAATCGCTCTTGCGTGCGCTTCGGCTCAACTGGTTTCGTGTTTTCGCGCTCGTTTTGCGACGACAGCGATGGGCTCAGATGGGGCGGCTGTTCAGCGGATGTCAGAAGGATTGATTGCAACTCCGATCGTATGGCACAGCTGATCAGCTCCCTGAAATACGCCTCTGCGTATTTCAAGAGTCCAGGGGCGCGTCGGCCACGATTGCCGGCATGGAGTTGCAAAATCTGGTCTGGGAGCAGCGGCACAATTGAATTTGCCGCGGGCGAAGATTGAGACGAATCAAATGCAAGACCCGCTTTTCGAACGTCGATTTCGAGAGCCTTGAGTCTTGCGCGTTCGAGCACCTGGGATCGATGCGAAGCCTCGCGTCGGCGGTGTCCGGCTTCGCGCCATTCAATGTAGTAGACCCCTTCGCGGTGGATTTCCGTCCGCCCGTCCACCCGCACTTTGTCTTTGAGACGACCATTCGCTTCCAGCACAATGGGGCAAAACTTCCATTGGCCATCGACTTTCACTTTTTTGACAACGTTCACTCGCGCTTTCACGGCGCCGTCGCGGATCTGCAACATGGGCGTGATTGTCCGTCCTTAATAAAATTCGCGCAAAAAATCTGCACGGGTGAACACCAAAGATGGACACCAAACCCTGCGTTTTGTGGACACCAAGATGGACACCAAGGCGGTAAGTTATTGAGGACTAAAAGAATGGTGCCGAAGAAGGGACTCGAACCCCCACACCCTTGCGGGTACATGGACCTGAACCATGCGCGTCTGCCAATTCCGCCACTTCGGCAAGTGACTGCTTGCGGGGCGGCAAGGGCCGCCTTGATGGAAGAGACTGCGACATCTATTCTACAAGTGGCGCGCGGGGTGTCAAACGAACCGCGCCGTAAACGCGGAGGCGGAATGGCGCGCAAGGCAGGTGCCGCACGGGCGAAGACGGAAGCTAGGAAATCCCCGGTGAAGAATGGAAAAAAAGAGCAAATCGCAGGGATTCGCGCGCTGGCGCACGACTTGAGCAACGCTCTTGAGGCCATCCTTCAGGCCTCATATCTTTTGGCTCAATCGAAGCTGGACGATGATCCCCGGCGATGGGCGCAATTGATTGACTCATCCTCGCAACAGGCCGCGCGCTTGAACCGCGAGATCAGACAATTACTTCGCGCGATGACCGAAGAGTAACGCACGCGCATTCCCGCCGCCTCATCTAAAATACAAAACCACACAACACACGGTTTCAAGGAGAAGAACGATGGAACGCAAGGCAAATGCAGTCTGGCGGGGCGGGTTAAAGGATGGCAATGGCGAGTTTTCTGGAACGAGTGGTGTGTTTGCGAACACTCCGTATTCATTCGCAACTCGCTTTGAAAATAAGCCGGGAACAAATCCCGAGGAATTGATCGCGGCAGCGCACGCCGCGTGCTTCTCGATGGCGCTGTCGGCGCAGCTCGGTGCTGCAAATCTGACACCGGAGAGCATCAACACGACGGCGAATCTGAAAATGGAAAAGCAGGACGCCGGATGGGCGATCACGTCCGTGCACCTGGATGTGCACGCGAAAGTTCCCAAGGCCGATGATGCGATATTTCAGAAAGCGGCGGAGTCGGCGAAGGCGGGATGCCCGGTATCGAAGGTGCTGAAGGCGCAGATCACGATGAGCGCGAAGCTCGACCGCTGAGGTGCACAGGAAGGGACGCCCACGATTCTATTCTCACGTGATCAGGTGCTGCTTCAGTAAAAATCGGAACAGCTCAGGTAGAAGCCACATTGCGGGCACTTCAGCTTGCAGCGATGGTCCACGAGCTCACTCGAGCAATTCGGGCAAAAGCGGGATGGATCACGAGAAACGGCCTTAGACTGCGCCGTTGAATTCAGCACGTTCGGCTCAGGAACACGTTTAACCACAGCGGTCCCTGAGAACACCGAGGAACTTTCGCTGTGCTCTTTCATCAATAGCCGGATCATATAACAAAAAAGGAGCCGCTTCTCGGCTCCTTTTTCACATCTTGCCATCCAGCTCAGAACCCGGGCATAAACGAATAGCCGATCGAAATCGCAAATCGCGCAACATTCACTTTGTTGAACTCAACGTTGTTGCGCACTATGTAGTAGTGGGCTTCGGGGCGGATGAACGCGTGCCCCCAGAAGTAGTAGCGGATGTCGCCACCTACGTGAAGGGCGAAGTGATTGCTACTTTGATAATTCGTGCAGCTGAACGCGCCGCAGTTGAAAAAAGGAGTATAGAAGCGCAGATCTTCGCCGCCTATCCCGGCCATAACGTCCGCGCCAACTTTCTTCTGAAAGGTGCTGCCGTATACGGCGTTAAAGTCGTAGAAAATCGGCCGGTAAGGCTGAAAAATAAAGGCGCTGGCGTTCGAGCCGCCATAGACAGCCTGCCTTGCGCGCCAGGCGACCTCGCCACCAAAGCCGATGTGATGTCTCAGGATAAAAATCCCGCTGAAGCTAGGGTAGAGTCCACCACTCAAGGATGGAAACGTTCCCGTGGAAGTGGTTGTCGCGGCGGGTGCCTTGACCGTGCCAAAACCGAAGGCGCCATGAAACTCTTGCGCCTCTACGGCAGTTGCCAAAGTAATCGCGAATACGAGGGCAGACGCGAGCCATAGCTTTCTCAAGCGAATCTCCTCTACCTATTTTGTAACAACCCAACTATTAACACGTACTTTGAATTATAAGTTCCGGAACAAAAGCGTGCCGCGCCTTAGTCAAAGCGGACTGTTGCCGTTTTGGTGACTGCCTGCTACTCACTTATTGGATGTGCCGAGCAGGGGATTTGTTATCTGGAGGGATGTGAACAGGCATGGGAAGTTGGATACATGCCTAAGCCTTTGGCCTGATCAGCATTCGGGAGAAAATCCAGCGCAAAACCCTCAAAATGTGGGATTACTTGTTCGGCTCCAGCCTTCAGCAAGCTGACGCTGCGCCCATTACTGGCCACGCCGATGCACCGCATTCCGGCGGACCTGGCAGCAAGTACGCCCGCGCTGGCATCATCAAAAGCCAAGGCCCGGTCGGGTTGAATTCCCATCCGCTCACAGGCCAGACGGTAGACTGCGGGATGCGGCTTTCCTTCGGAAACATCGGTTGCCGTGATCACCGCTTCAAAGCACCCTCCCAGGCCCATACGCTCAATGGTCGAGAATGTGCGAATCTCGCTGGCGGAGGTTGCGATCGCCATCGCAATTCCCCTTCGATTCAAGCCTTCAATGAAATCGAGCGCTCCACGAACCGGCTTGATCTCGTACTCCAACCCGCGGAAAATGTCATCCTTGCGTTTGCCGTATTCCTGAACTTCCCTTTCATCGAGATCGCCAAAGAAATGACGAAGGATTTCGCTTCTTCGATGGCCGTCCAATATGTAGGACAGTTCGACTTCGGAGACATCTTTACCCATCAGTCTCAAGAATTGCTGCCAAGCCGTGCGATGCGCGGGATGGCTGTCGATCAAAACTCCGTCCATGTCGAAGACAACCGCTTGAACGCAGTTTTTGGGACCCGTGATCACCGGCGACTCCCCTCGGTCGCCCGAGCGGCCGCAAGTCCCGGCCATGAAACTTGGGCTCTTTCATAATTTTCCCGGGTTCCGATGTCCAGCAAGTAGTCCTGTATAGGGTAAGCCCGGGTTTTTCCAACCAGGCGAGGAAGAACATCAAAACCGATATCGGCGCCCTGCTTTTCAGGAATTGCGTCGAGGAAGGCATTGGTGGCGATCATGATTCCAGTAAATGCCAGGTTGCTGCTGGGCTTGGCCGGTTTTTCGACGAAACTGCGAACCACGTTGTTTTGGTCCAAGGTCACGATTCCGCACCGTTGGGGATCAGGCACCTCGTACACGCCGATCGTAGCGGCATTCTCAGAAGAGTGAAAACGCAGCATGCTATCCAAGTCTGCGCAAGTGAGCACGTCGGCGTAGAACACCCAAAACTTGTCTTCGGACGCGACCCACTTACGGTTGGCTCGAAGAGTTCCAGCGCTCCCAAACAACTCGGGCTCTTCGACTACACGAACCCGCACACCATCTCTCCAGCGGCTCAGGAATTCCTCAACTGCGGCCGCGTGTGCATGGGTATTGACTAAGACCTCCGAGACTCGATGCCGCCTGCACAAGCGCAACCAGATTTCAAGCATGGGCACGCCCTGGATTGGCAGCAGACACTTGGGAACCGCGTCAGTGTGCGGCCGCAATCGCGTACCATGGCCGGCGGCTAGCAAGAAAGCCTTCATGCAGGAGAGGCGATGGGGATAAATGTCCAACGAGAGGCGCTGTGCTCATCGTTGTCGATGAAAGGGTCGTTAACCAGGACCTGGGCACCCTGAAAATCGAAGTGAAATGTCATTTCTTTCAAGCCTTCGGACGCAAGCGCCTGGCGCAGGCGCTCCTGATGTTGCGGCGCGCAGAAGAGCAAAAGAAAACCTCCACCGCCAGCGCCGGTAATCTTTCCGCCGGCCGCGCCGTTCTGGCGGGCGAGCTCGTAGAGAGCATCGATCCGAGAGTTTGAAATTTTCGAGGAGACACGCTTCTTCGCCTGCCAGGATTCGTCAAGCATGCGAGCGAAGCTTGCCAAATCGCCGGCTTTGAGAGCGTCGCGCATGCGATAGGCAAGGTCCTTGATTTCGTGCAGCGCTGTCAGCGGCTTGCTACTGCGTATGGCGGTAGATTTCTCCTGCTCGGCCAGGATGTTCCATGAGTGATGAGCGGAACCCGTAAAAAATAACATCAGGCTGTTCTGTAGCTCGGTCATGACGACCGGCCCGGGATCAATGGGCTGAACCCGCACACCGCCATCCGGCAGAAATTCGAAGAAGTTTAGCCCGCCGAACGCCGCCGCGTATTCATCTTGCTTACCGACGTGCTGATGCAGAACATTGCGCGCTATGTGGAAGGCGCGCTCCGCCAAATCCTGCTTGGAGAGCGGCATGTGGAGGTAGCTGGTGAGCGTCTTGAGAACGTTTACGCAAACACTGGCTGATGAACCCAGTCCGGTGCCCGGAGGTATTTCCGATGCCAGAAACAGATCAACATTGATCTCACGTTTCAGGTCCTTCAAAACCGCGACCGGAACCTCCAGGCCCCCGTCTTTGATTTCAACGTCCGCAAAGTCATGCCACCTCTCGCAAATGCGGAAATCCGAGGAGATGATCTGAATAGAACGATCAGAGCGGTGCCCCAGGGTGGTATAGAAATACTTATTGATGGCAGTACTAAGGACGGCTCCGCCATGTTCCTGGTAATAGGCGGGAAGATCAGTCCCGCCGCCGCCGAAGCTAATCCGCACTGGGCTGCGTACGATGAGCATTGGGGATCACATCTTGCCGAGCCGTTAACTCATTGTTCCAGTCCAGATCAAAGATCTCAGGTTTAGGAGGGGAAGAGAACACTCTCAGAAGCAACGTCCAGACCGTTTGTAGTAGTAGCGAGATATCAAAAAGCAAATAAGGATTCACGGCATACTCAAGGTCAAAACGCGTCTTCTGCTCCGGAGAGCTGGAATCGCGCAGCCCATGGACCTGGGCCAGACCAGTCATTCCGGGCTTCACTCGCAAGCGGCGCTGCTGCCATTCGGAGTACAAGTTCGACCGCGTTGTTGGGTCGGGCCGGGGCCCGACCAGGCTCATTTCACCGCAGACCACATTCCATAGTTGCGGCAGCTCAGTGATGCTCAGGTATTCCAGCAGGCGTTCAAATCTCGATCCATTTACTACCGGGCGGTCAATATTGAGACGCAGCATCTGGAAACGAGCGCCGAATTGTCCGCAGCGCGTTTCCCAGCGAAAGGCGGAGCCTTTCTTGATTAGGAGGACGGCGGCCACTGGAATCAGAAAAACGATTGCGGGCACGAGAAGAATGGAAGCGATAGCCACGTCCAAAAGGCGCTTAAGCACTAGATACCGTGGCCGAAGTCCAGGCTCGCGCAGCTGCACGAGCGGCAATCCGTCAAGGCTGATGAGGTTCGGTCTCGCAGCATAAAGCTCATATGATTGCGGGACGAGGCTGGTTTCAATTCCCATGTCGCGAATGCGGCCCAGCAGAGTACGAATCTCCAGGGTGGGAGCCTGGGACAACGCGACGATCACTTCGTTGACGCGAGATTCTCGCAGCAGGTCGAAAATATCCAAGGTGGTCATCTGGGTGGCTTCTTTATGCGACAAACCGCGAACGAGCATTTCCTCGCTGTCTTGATTTGGAAAGAGCAGGCCAACCACCCGGCAAAGCATCTCTGGATGCTGTTCAATTTTGGTTGCGACTTCCTGGGCGACGCGCCCGCTGCCGATAATGAGCACGCGCCATATGTCGCCGCCTGCGTGACGTGCGCGCAACAGAGCACGCGCGCCGCAGCGCACTGCCAGAAAACCGGCCAGCAACAACATAATGAAGTAACCTAGGGCGAGCCGCGAAACATAACTTCGCGTGAAATATCCGACAGCGGCCAGCACGGCTACCGTGAAGACAATCCCTAGGAACAGGTGAGAAAAGACCCTTGACAGCTTCCAGCCGCCCCGGAAACCATCCAGAGGCATAAAAGCCGATAGCACGATCCACACGATGCAAGTGGTCAGGGTGAAAGGCAGGAGCGCACGAATGGAGAGCTGTTCCCCAAGTGTCCAGGTAAAACCAAAACGCAGAACGTCAGCGCCGAGAAATGCGAAGAGAATGCAAGCCAGGTCAGCAATCAGAATCCATACTTCCAACTTGCGGGTATTCATCGTACGGCCGTCCGCGTGACCAGCCTGGGCCCGACTGCGACGGGGTCTGAAGCACCATTAGAAATTCTTGCTCGAACGCAAGTGAATAACGAATGTGCCAGGCAGAGATGGAGATCTTCGATGATCTGCATATTGTCGCAAGGCACGACGATGCAGGCATCGCACAAAGCGCACATTCGTCCTCCAGAAAACCCGGCTAGCCCGGCTGTTATGCAGCCTGCCTGCTTGGCCGTCTTTAGAGCCTTAAGCACATTGGGGGAATTGCCGCTGGCACTGATCGCAAATGCGAGGTCGCCAGGCGCTGCGAAATTCGCGAGTTGCTCCGAAAAAATGTCTTCGTAATGAGAATCGTTTGCCCAGGCGGTCATCAGGGGAACGTTGTCGGTGAGCGCCATCACTCGGAACCGTTTTTCCGAGCCATTAACAGTGCCCTTGCCCAGGTCACACGCGAAATGCGAGGCCAGGGCCGCGCTCCCTCCATTTCCAAAGATGAAGACTGTGCGCTGCCGATCGTAGACGCTAACCAAAATGTCTGCAATTTGGTCAACCCTCTCCAGCGGCAGACGGCGAATGGTGTTCGCAAGTTGCTCGAAATACGGCCGGCATTGTGCTGCCGAATTCATCGCACGAAGGACGGGGAGAATAGCTTCAGGGTTGCCCCATTTGGCGAAGAACTGTTGCGAGTAAGTGGACTGAGCAGCGAAAACCGGAGTAGCTGATGCCGCAAGTCGAGGTGTTTAGAACAGAGGGGTCACATCGGCTTCGTCAATTTCCACAGAGACCGAACGCATGATTGCGTCGACCGAAATCACGATTCGGCAATTAGTTTTTGCGCGCAGCAGAATTCCCTGGGCTCCGGCTAGAGGTCCGCGAATCACCTTCACGCGGCGGCCCACGGTCAGGTATGGATGATGTTCAGCGCGAACACCTTTCATCAGCCCATTGCGCAAGGCTTCAATATCGCTTGCGGCAAGAGCTGCCGGCTCCCCATTGAACGAGACGAACCGAGCGACTCCGGGCAGTTGCAAAACGCGTAGACGGTCGGCAAGCGATAAGCGAACGAACACATATCCGGGAAAGAGCACCAGGTCAAGTTCTTTGCGGCGATCTTTCCAACGCCGCACTGACCGGTACAGTGGAAGGAAATTTTCAATCTGCCGTTCTTCCAGCTGCTGCGCCACCTTTTTTTCGTGACGAGAATGCGTGTAGACGGCGCACCAGAAAGCAGCGGCGGAGCGCGTCGCCAAGAAGCTCTGTTCCATATAAACCTGAGTCCCTGCACCCATAGCTTCGCCCTCTCACTTACATGGCGTTTGTGAGCTAACCCGATCACCCGTCTCTCGCAGGCCTGTTCCCGTCGCCTGCTTTGTGCACGCCCCTGAACGGAACGAAGCATTGCGTCCTTGGCGCAGACGCTGTCTACGCACTTCGGGTATTTCCTTCGGCAGCCTTGGATGCTACGAAGAAGAGTGGCAGTTACCAACGGCTCTTGCGCAAGGTGAAATGGTCCCGTATTGCGTGATTCGTCCCCTCGGGTAATTTCAGCAGAGTCTTGGATGGATGCTGCAGGGTCAGCGTTGCTCGACGCCAGCTACTCACTTGGCACCACTGGAAAAAGAAAAGAGGCCGAAAACGGCCTCTGCTGAACACTAACAAAGGAACTAACCTTTAACGCTGATCTTGGAGAACGAAAGGATGGCGGTACCCGGACGCGGGCTACCCATCCAGGTCGCCGGGCGGAAAGTCGTGAAGATCAGCATATTCTTGATTTGATGCGGCAGATCCTGCAATTTGTCAGGATCGGACAGAATGCGGTAATCCTGCACCCGTCCATTCGCATCCACATAGGCTTCGATCACCAGAGAATCCTCATTGATGGCGGCGAAATTTACCCCGAAGCCGGTCTGCTGCAACTCGGGATTGGTGGAGATCATCAGCGGAACATCGCTTGTATTCGCCTGCACTGGAGAGATGAAACCCATCAACAGGCCGAAAATGACGACCGTTGCCACCACGCCAGCGGTGGCCGGAACCATGAAAGCGCGCAGCGCATTTTCAAGCCGTAGCTCGAGACTTCCCCACCACGGATGCCGACGGCGCGCAGCTTCGTGCGAAATAGCCAGCCGCAGTTTGAGCGACAAGTCTTCCGGCGCCTTTGCCCGGCCAACCCTTGACAGCAATGACTGAGTCCTGCGCAGCGACTCGTACTGCTGACCGCACACATCGCAATCCTGTAAATGCTGGCTGAGCGAATGCATCTGCCTCCCCGTAATCGCTCCGTCCAGATACGCAGACAACATGGACCTCGCCTGTAAACAGGTCATGGCGTAACCTCGATTCGATTGCCACGAAGAACCTGAGCGCCCGCATCAGCTTGCGAGCCCGCGCTCGCTACCTTGAACCCCAATTCCGGCCCAATCTCCTTAACGTATTCGCTTAATTTTTTTCGCAGCGCGTCGCGTCCGCGCGTAATGCGTGATTTCACCGTACCCAGCGAAACCTGAGTAATCTCCGCGATTTCTTCGTACGAGAGCTCTTCAATATCCCGGAGCACGATGGCAGTGCGATATGGCTCCGGCACCTTGCGCAGGCCTTCCTCGACACGCGCCTGCAGTTCATGATCCGCCGCATTTTCAAAGGGAGACCTGTGCTTATCGATCAGCGCAGAGTTGATGGAACTAGACACTGGATGTTCGGCGCTGTAATTTTCCGGCGGCTCTATTGACGTTTCCTTGGACTTGTGACGGAACCACCAGCGTCGCCGGTTTGACGCTTCGTGAATGGCGATTCGGTAAATCCAGGTCTTCAGGCTCGACTCGCCGTGAAAGTACTTCATGCCACGAAAGATCTTCAAGAAAACTTCCTGCGTGGTGTCGGCGGCATCTGCCGGATCGGTGAGAATTCTGTATACGAGGCTGTACACGGGCTGGTGAAATTCACCAACCAGCCACGCATAGGCTTCCTCCGAACCCGCCTTCAGTTCCGCAATGACAGCAGATTCTTCCGCTCGAATTCCAATTGCGCTTGCGAAGTCACCCACGTTGGCTGCTCCCGCCATGACGCCTATGGCGAACCTCCTATTATAGGTGCCGCACAGCCCGGTTCACTATTTTCTTAGACTCCATTTCAGTAGTCTGAGTTCCAAGATATGTAAGATGCTGGACAGCAAGGGGTTACCGAAGTTTGCGTGCGATGCGGTCCCTAGTTGCTGTGGCCCTTCACTGTGACTGCGGCTGGGAAGGTTGGGATTGCTGTTCCGCTGGCGGATTCTTAGGCTTTGGTTTCGGAGCAGCTTTCTTTTTGGCCGTCTTCTTTGGCGGCGGCGTAGGCTCGGTATCATCAACAACAGTCTTCTTGGGAGGGATAGCAGCCCGCGCATTCTGCAACTCGACCCGCAGTTGCCCGATTTCGGTTTCCTTCGAGGTCGCGAGCTTGTCCATGCGCTCGGCAAACGCCCGCCGCGACTCCTCGATGCCACCCAGGTCTTTGTTCAGAGTTTGGAATTCATCCTTACTGCCAAATGCGCCCGCCGACTCCACGAGCGAATTGAGCACGTCGTATAAGGCGTCCAGGTTCCGGTACAGCTTGAAAGTCGAAGGGAGGCTCTCCGGAGAGGCTTTTAACTGGTCGACCATTGTGGGCAGAGCATTTTGCAGATTGCGTACGACGGAATCCCTATCGCCTTCGGTCTGGCGTTTTGTATTAGAGTCCGCCTTCCACTTTTCAATGCGCAGGTGAGAAAGGTCATCTTGAGTATTTTGCGAAGCCTGTTGCAGGCCCGCAATCATCTGGTTGAGTTCAGAAATTGATGTGTAAGAAACGGGAGCGGCGGAGTTATTGTTCGGGGTCTGAGCTGCGCTGGTGATGGCAAGCATCAGCGTTGACCAAAGAACGGTTGCGGTTCGAGTGGCGATCATGTTTGTTGTGTTGGCTCTTCGACTCAGCATACTCATTTTCACGGTTTTCGCAACTTGCGATCCGCGGATGCCGGCGGGCGCCTATCTCGAATCAGTGTTCGGTTTGTTGACTAAGCGACTGAGCTGCGTGAGAATTGAGTAAGTCTTCCCTCCAAAGTGGGCCTGTGGCGCAGCTGGGAGCGCGCTTCCATGGCATGGAAGAGGTCGTCGGTTCGATCCCGACCAGGTCCACCATATTTTCAATCACTTACAAGTTTCCCGACCGATCGGTTGGTAGCATTTGGTAGCAAATTCCAAAAACATTTTTAATTTGCCCCCAAATTTTCCGGCTTCACCCTCAGTTCCTGATGGATCGCGTTGACGGTTGCGCGCACGCTCTCAGGAATCTCCTGCATGTACACGTCGGTGGTTGTGGCCGCGCGTGAATGCCGCAAGAGTCCCTGAACATCCTTCACCGTTCCTTTCTTCTGAGCGAGCGTAGCGATGGTTCGGCGAATCACCTGGAACGTGAGCTTGGGCAACTCGAGTTCACGCGCGAGTTTGTGCAGCACACGCTTTCGGTAATTGCCCGTGTCCATAAAGCCGCCCTTCGCGTCGGGAAAGATAAACGCATCGGGTGAAGCATCGGGACACTCCTGCTTCCAGAGCCACAAATCCTGCGCCAGCTCTTTCGGCAGATGTACCCAACCCAAGCTTCGTTTGTTCTTGCCCCAGGGTCGAATCGCGCCTTTGTAGACAGTTTCGACCACCTTCATTTTCGATTCTTGGTAGTTGAAGCACTTCCATCGAAGAGCGAACAGTTCGCTCGGACGCAGAGCGTTAGTCATGTCGAGTTCCAGCAAGATGCGGTCGCGTAATGCTAATTGCGCGAGCGCATCCCGCAATTGTTCCCAAGTCAGAGTTGTTTTATCCGTGTCCCTCAACTGCGTCGGAGGCGTAATCTTTCGCGCGGGATCCTTGGTGAGAAAGTCTTGTTCGACTGCCTCGGCAAAGATGTCTTTCATGTACGCCTTGATTTGCAGCACGCGGTCCTTCGAACGCGTCCTGCCCAATTTGTTGAGGTGGACTTGCAATGTAAACCGATCGAAGTTCTCCAGGGGAATGCCATCGAACGCATCGATGAGATCTTTCTGGATGATCAGCTTTTTCACTTTTGCGGTTTCCGGTTTCCACTTCGCTTCTTTTAACGGGAAGAAGCGATTGCGAACGAACCAGCCGAAGGCGACGGAGCTATCGCTCATCACTCTGCCACCCAGAGCCTTGCCGGTATTTTTAGCAATCTCCTGTTCCAGAAATTCCCGCGCCTGAAATTTCGTGACGTGCGTTCTCAGGCCGAGGACGACTGGAATAACGTCTGTCTTATGTTGATTTGTGGTTGGATCAAACACCTCTTTGCGGTAGTAGCCGTACCACTTCTTACCGCGAGGCACGACCCAACCCCGCTGGTGCGAATTTCCCATTCATTCCTCAGTTTCTGTGGGGGAACAAGTGGGCTACGCTATTTTACGCCCGGAGTTCCTCCGCCCTAATGCAGACAGACGTTCCTGCTCGCAGATAAATTCTTCAATCTTGCTGGCGCGATATCGCAGAATGCCTGCTCGACCTGGCCCGCTGCCGATACGAATGACCGGCAACAGCGGCAGTTTTCGTGAAGAGTGATCCCAGACCCAATCGATAGACGTGTTCAGTCTTTTTGCTACTTGCTCTGGCGTCAGCAAGGGATCGGGACTGACTACCGCGCTGGGGCGGTCGATGATGGCTGGATTTGAGCTCATGTATGACTCCTGTGGGTATTCGTGCAAACGAACTTCGGCCTGGCGTATCCAGAAGCCTGTCGCCAGCCGTTTTGTGGCCATTACTTAGCCTGCAAAATCCGTATCCGTCAATCGCGGCGGAGCCCCCGAGCAGCGTCCGACTCACCTTGGATACGCTAATCGGTAAAGTCTTTTTCGGCTTTTGCAAGACATGCTGATTGATGGTGCGGCACTTGCCCGAAACAGCTGGATACTCGGCATCTAATGTCGTGAAATGTGGCTAATTGCACTTTTGCTGGCCACGAGCAATTATTTCGTTCGAGTCGGAGCCGCAGGAGTGGTGGCGCCGTGGAGTTAGCCTGCTCATGCGGTCAGCGAGCGGCACTCTGCTGGCTGTGGGGCACCAGAACCGTAATCCATTCTCCCTTGCTATCATGTTCGCCTATGTACATCTCACTCGGATGATCGTCATGAAGTTGCATCGATGGCAATCGCCTCTGGAAAGCACATTGATTGTGGGTGCACCGCTGCTCTTGGCTATTGTTGAAGCGTTCCATCCCCAGCCACATGACTTGCTGCACCTCGACTTGCACAGGTGGTTAGCGGTTCATTACACGCAGATTGCCTTGTTCCCGCTTTCAGCGCTCGGACTGGCATGGCTAATTCGTGGGCAAACCGGCATCGCCGCCATGATTTCTCGGGTCGCCCTGTTCGTCTTTGGCATTGGGTGGACTGCCTGGGATGCAGTGGCCGGGGTGGCGACAGGCATTCTGGTGAACGCCGCACGCAACTCGGCAACGCCCGACAGGTGGCGTCCCGCGATTGACGCGATCTGGCTGCATCCGATCATGGGCGGTGTTCCAGCGCCGGCTTTTGCCATATTGGGAGCAGTTGCCTTGTCAGTTGGCGCGGTGGCAGCAGCATTTGTGCTGAAGCGTGCGGGATGTTCGTGGGGACCTGTTGTGTTGCTCGGCATATCCAGCTTCGGAATTACAATCTTCAAAACTCACGCCTGGCCGGGAGGACCTTTGACGTTCGGTGGTGTCGCGATAGCCAACGCATGGCTAATCGGGGAACAGGCTCGGAAGAGAACGGCCGGAACAGAGCAGGAACAACAAATGAAATTCGTATCAGGATCAAGTCTGTAGCGGATTGGAGAAAAGAGGGCCGAAGGCGGGAGACCCAGAGGAGCCAGCGTGCGTCAGATTCGATTGCTCACAAGTCTTGGGTCAGAAATTTAGAATTTCAAGGACAGAAGGAAAAAGGCCGCGAGTTTCCTGTTGCCAGTCAGCCACGCAGCCTACCACAGAACAGCAAGGAGACGGGACACCTCCCAGTATCTTTCGTGCACCGCTCAGACTGTCCTTCTGCTGCCAATCTTTTACTACAGAAATGAATCTTCGGAGTAAGAAAATGCAGTTGTTCCGTTTTGTGGAACAAACGTGCACCTCCCAGAATTGAGACGCCAAAAATCCCTCGGCACGTTCGGATTCAGCCCCGCACTGCCCTGCATGTCTCCACAGGTGAAACGAGAATGTGTCGACGCAAGGACAATAGGATTCGCTTGCCCTCTGAAGAGCCCTGATCATGGCGACCAGAATCACCGCTCCGAGAATCGCGACCAGGATACTCGGAATCAGCCCACCAGTAGTGTAGAAGCCAAAGAATCGCAGAACCCATCTCCCGATGAGGCCACCGGCAACACCAAGTAATATGTCCATGAGAGGTCCGTACCCTGAACCTTTCATGATCTTTCCGGTTGCCCATCCGGCGATAAGGCTCACAAGGATGATCCAGAATACCCACATCATTGCGTAACTTCCTCTCCGTGCCGCATGCAACGGTTTAACCGAGTGTATCGAGGATCGCGAAGATTGGCGTCAAGGGCTTTGGGACGCCGCCAAGCTTGACTGCGCCTACATTGAATACTGCATGTTGGTCTAATAGCTGAACCCTGACAAAGAATTCTTACACGAATGTCTTCTCTTCACACAGTTGGTCATTGCCGCGCAAGTTCTATTCATAAATGGCCTTACCAGCTTTGCCGAGATTGGCCGTCCCGTTGCTCAAACCTTGAGTGGCCATGCATATTGAGCTAAGCCGTCAAAGCTGAGGAGGATTTCCTCATGTCGCGATTCAAATCAACGATCTTGTGCATTGATTCCGATTTAGCCGAGCTCTCTAATCAGAGCCTCGTACTCGAAGCGCAACGTTACGAAGTTCTTACAGCAACGAATGAGCGTGACGCTCTGAAGTTGTTTTCTGCGTATTTTGTTGATGCAGCGATTGTCGGAAACACGAAAAACATCGATATGGAGCGCATGTGCGCGCTCATGAAACAGGCGAAACCACACATTCCGATCATGTTTCGGTCCGGCTACGGACAGGTATCCGAGACTGCGCTAAAACTTGTTGATGCGTTTGTCGATCAGGGGCGCCCGGCGGAAGTATTCCTCGCGAGTTTAGATCGAATGTTGAATTTGAATTCCAGGTTCTTTTCTCGCTGGCTCGATAATTGGAAATTTCGCCTTTCGTCCACTAGGTTCGATGGGAAGCAAAAGAACGCGGCGTAGCTAGCGGTTGGCCTGCGCCCGCTATGAGGCTTTTTTGATTTAACTGCACCAAACAGTGCCATCAGTAGGCCCACAAGCGTCTATGAACGCCTGGCACAATTCCCAACTCCATCCACTGCTCAACCGATTCATCGACTGCAGCAATCACATGCGGAAGCCGGCGCTGTCGTAGATTAGCTCAATCGACTGAACCTTACCCTGCTTGACCTCCGCGCGTTCGGCGCACCGGTTCGCCCCCTGCGCCGGGCGAGTCATGATTGCCGTGAAGAAGGACACGACCGTGTCCCTATCCTCGATCATCTCCACATCGCGGAACCTCCAGTCGGGGTTGATCTGGCGGTTGATGGCGATGAAGTCATCGGCGGTGTTCGCCTGCTGGCTGGGACCGCGAAAGCAGAAATCATCGTGCAGCAGGGCTCGAGCGGCATCCCAATCGTGGCTCTCAAGCGCGTCGTAGAAGGCTTTCAGAATCTTAGTGTTGTTACTCACTGTTGTTTCCCCCAGGCTCGACAAACCTCGCATCCGTTATAGCTGTTACCTGCCTTTCATTAGTTAGACGTTGAAGGGCTGCTGACCGGACACCTTTTCGATCGGCCATTTGGTACGTGCCGGAACGCAACTTTCTATTGATCGGGCTAGGTGAAGACTGGGCGTTCAGGTCAGCTGCCACCCCGAATCTTAGCGGCCCGCGCGGCAATTCTGGACAGGATCGAAGGCAACCTCAAGAACCCGTCACTAGGCGAACAGCGCGCCATGAAAGACGCACTACGCAATCTGTGCTGCCAGAACCTGCCGCTTAAGAAGGTTCGCGCTGGCTGGCCGCTTCAAATTCCTTAATCGCTCCGTAGCACTCCTCAGGGGGCCTCCTCAAGGATGCCAGTAGCCTGGCAACTGCGCCGGCTGCACCTCACACGTGCCTGAAGCACCTGCTTTGAGGCTCTTTGATTGAGACAGGCAAAACTCAAGATTACGGGTTATCACGTTCGTTTTCTTTCAAGTTCGGAAATCCTTTGCCGAAGCAATCGTCTGGCGGCTACGATGCCGAGGTCCTCCGGACTGATTAATCTAATGCCCTCCAGTTCGCACAAGCGCCGCTTCATTTCTTCCAGCTGAGTTATTTGAATAGGGGACATCGGGTTTCTCCTTGTCAGGCAGTTCAGCGCGAAGTGGCGAAAATTGAGATGCCACCCACCTCATAGGACGAATCCGTATCTGTTGAGGAAAATTGCTGGATTACTATCGATTCATCAAGGAAACGGCAGCTCGGTCGGCAAACAAGTGCCAATCAAGTTGAATAAGCAGCGCCTTGCGAAGCCAAGGCATTTTGATCGTCTTTTTCTCCCCAGTTGCAACCGTGCGACGTGCCGGACTCCGGTCAGCCCGATATCTGGCGCAGAGCGTCTATCAGCCCGGCGGAGTCTTCCTCCGCAATAACAACCCCGTCCGGATTGATTCTCTCATCCACGTCGTGCCCCTCGGAGATAGAGACGACGCGACAAGGAGGACAATCGCTTTCGCACGAGATCGGCTAGCTTTTCCCGCCGCGTTCGGTGGTGCGTACGGGAGGATTCGATATCGAATTCGCCTCGTTTGATTGCGTCGGCAGCCGCATCGATATCCTTCTGGATCGTGACGCCGAACCCATGTTCCTCAAGCAGGACGAATCGGCAGTTCCTTGATACCGCCCACAAGCAAAACGCGATTCCGACATGTTCCGTCAGAAAGATGTGAATTATGGCCTGAAAGCAACGAAGTGTCCGGACTCGTACATCAGACATGTGCAACTCGGATGGCATCCATGGGGCGTCTTTTCAAAGTGTCTGTTTTGTACCTTGCAGCCGCAATTACCGTTCTGATATTGGGGGATGCCACCCATGCTGCCGAGAAGCCGTCCAGCGATATGCAGAAGCGGCTTCAAACCTCGACAGAGGTCCTTACAGAAGCGATGTCGGAACCTGACAGAAATATCCCGCCTGAGGTTCTCGCCCAAGCCAAGTGCATTGCCGTAATCCCCGGAGTCGTCAAGGTCGCGTTAGGAGTTGGCGGTCGGCACGGAAAAGGATTCGCGACTTGCCGCACCATGAAAGAATGGAGTGCGCCAGGACCGATCAGCATCAGCGGCGGCAGCATTGGACTTCAAATCGGCAGCCAAAGTCTGGACATAGTCCTTATTATTCTGGACCGAGATGCCTTCAAGGCACTCCTTTTGAAGAAATTCAAAATCGGCTCTGAAGTCGCAGGTATTCCGGGGCCGACTGGTAGTGAGGCTACCCTCAAGGATTGGCGAGATGCGAAGATTCTTACCTATTCGAGGGCACATGGGGTCTTCGCTGGGGTCACTCTTAAAGGCGCAACGCTCAAGCAAGACAAGGATGGCATCGTCCAGCTCTACGGGCGTTACGTACCGATTGAAGCTCTGCTGGAAGGGAAACTCTTACCCCCTCAGGACAGCCATCAATTTCTCGCCACCGTGCGGAAATACGTAGCCGACGCACAGCAGCACAGTCAGGGATAGCTGCTTCGCCTCCAGCTACTCGAAAAACAAGAATTGAAAGGCTCAAGAGTTTGTTTTTACCTACATTTCTCGTTGCGCTGGTGCTTGGACATTGCCTATGGGCTGTTCAAGAACCAGCGAAAACAACCTCAGCCCCACAATCCGATTCGCGCCCACAGGAAACTGCCCAGCCAACGCAGAGTCCCTCGTCGTCAACCACAGCTGAGCAAGCACCGAGCCACGATCTCGTTAGTCCCGAGCGACAGGCTTGGAATATTCTCGAGAGCGGAACTCACGCAGACAAGAAGGAAGACCGTGCCGCTGCAGTCCATGTCAGTGGATTAATTCCCAATAATTCCCGTGCGCGAAGAATCGCCGAAACCGCGTTGAAAGATGATGCCTCTATAGTCCGGGCAGCGGCCGCCGCGGCCTTGGGCGATATGAAATCCCGGCGGAGCATACCAAAGTTGAAGGCAGCCACTGACGACAAAGACCCGGCGGTTGCCTTGGCAGCAGCACATTCTCTCTTACAACTCAACGATGACGCAGGATACGCTGTTTATTATGAAATCCTCACTGGGGAGCGCAAGACAGGCAAGGGATTATTGGCGGAAGCAGCTGCGTATAAGGATCCAAAGAAGCTGGCCCAAATCGGATTCGAGGAAGGATTGGGTTTTATTCCTTTTGGAGGCATTGGTTGGAGAGCGGTCAAGATGGTGAAAAAGAATGATGCCTCTCCAGCTCGGGCGGCTGCAGCTTCGGTATTGGCCAAAGATCGCGATCCAGACACAACCAAGGCCCTTGTGAACGCGGCCGGCGACAAGAACTGGATTGTTCGTGCAGCCGCTCTAGAAGCTCTGGCAAAAAGAGGAGATCCTTCGGTCCTTGACACTGTTCAACTGTATTTGTTGGATCAAGAGGGCGAGGTCAAGTACACGGCGGCGGCCGCTACCATCCGGCTGCTTGCGATTAAGGAATCTCGAACCGCGAAGCGCGCACAATAACCAAATGGGCTCGCTGTGACAGCGGCGTTGACGTCAAAACGAAGAGCGGTGAATCTTACGACCACTTCCCATTTGCCTTTCACCCGGAGAGTAACTGCAGACGGTTCTCAGAACCGACTTTTTCGGAATCAAATTTGGTCAGCGCGCATGTTGGCGTGGCAACTAGCAATTCGAGTCTCGAAGAAGTGCCGTTCCATGTGGTTTCGGGCGAGTTTAAGCGCACTCTCAAAGTGGGCAATAGCATCTTCGATTTGGCCATTTTGAAGCTCAAATTCTGCGAATGCCGCGTGGTAGAAGGGATACTTCGCCAAGCGGTCCGAGTCTGGAATTGTACGCAGTTCATGCAAACCGCAATCGGCGCCATCGCGCTGCCCTACGGCAATTGCTCGATTTAAAGCCACGATCGGAGTTGGCCGGATTGTCATCAACGAGTCATACAGCGAAACGATTTCTTGCCAATTTGTTGCGCCCATCGTTGGTGATATCGCATGCACAGCCGCGATCCCAGCCTCGACGTGATACTCGGTCAGTTCAGAGCCTTGTGCCGAAAGTTCCAGCAATCGCAAGCCCTCGGCAATCAACTTTTGATCCCACAGCGATCGATCCTGGTCGAACAAAGAATTCAGCTTACCCGAGGCGTCCACGCGCGCTGACAATCGTGATTTATTGAGACACATCAGGGCTGAAAGCGCATATGAACTCGGCGTCGCACCCAAGGGATGTTCCAGGAGGAGCTTGGCCAGTCGCATCGCTTCGTCGCAAAGGTCCGCGCGTACCGCAAATTCAGCTGACGCTCCATGGTATCCCTCATTGAACAGCAAATAGAGCGCTCTCTGTACCGCCGGCAGGCGATTGGAGAAGTCTGAAGGCGCTTGTGTGTCGAACAATCGTTTTGAGCCTGCCAGGACTTTCTTCGCTCTTGGAATCCGCTTCTCCACGGCTGTATACGTAGTGACGAACGCGCATGCGACCTCATGTATTCCAAAGCCGCACAGAATGTGCAGCATGAGCATCACCTGCGCTTCCTCCGGCAATTGGGGGTGGCAACAGGAAAACATCATGCGGAGCTGGTCGTCTTTGATGGCGGTATCTGAAAACATTTCCTCGACCTCAGAAGCCAACGTCCATTCGCTCTGCAACCACCGGCTCAACTCTGGCTCGTAAGTGCGTGCTGTCTTTTCACGGCGCAACACATCGAGCGCGCGATTCTTGGCGGCGGTCATCAGCCAGGCCGATGGGTTCTCCGGCACGCCCCGGAATGACCACACTTCCAGCGCTCGGCAGAAAGCGTCTTGCACGACGTCTTCTGCGAGCGCCAGATTGTGGACACCGAAGATACGAGTGAGCACGGCAACCATGCGGCCCGCCTCGTGCCGAAATAGATGGTCGGTGAGTTCCATTTACATGTTGATGGCTTGGATCGGCCGGACCTCGACCGATCCGCCTACTTCGAGAATTGGGCAGCCTTTCGAAAGCTCCGCCGCTTGCTCCAAATCACGCGCCTGGATCAGGGTGAAGCCGCCGACCACATCTTTGGCCTCCGCGAAGGGGCCATCGGTCACACTCTTCTGTTTGCCTCTGATCACCTTGCCGGACTGTTCGAGCGGATGGCCGATGTCTTTAAGATGACCCTGTTCGCCGAGCTGCTTAAACCAGGCGCGCCACTTCTCCATGGTCTTTTGCATCTGCTCGGGTGACGCATTGGTATCTCTACCGCGATATAAAAAGGTGAAGTCGCTCATTGTGTTTCCTCCAGTTGTATTTTGTAGTTCCACTGTATTAACGGTTGAGAGGATTGAAGGCGGACATATTTTTTTCGATTATGGCTTGCCGCTTCTGACGAACTCGCACGCTTGATTGGCGAACTTGGTCCAATCTGCCCGAGCCATGGTAACTACCAGCCATTCCTTCATTGGCTTGCCGGGACGCGGTTCGAAGCGTTTTCCCGCACTGGATGCAACGAGTTCATCCACTCGCTTCTTTGGGAGTTTCACTACAAATTGGCCGTCAGCAGACAACATGGCGAAGATCTTGCCATCAACTTTGAGTGCGCCTGAGCCAAACCCCTTACCTTCTCCGACGGTAACGCCGCGATTTCTCGATAAGGCATTAACGACTCGGTAGAATTTCCGCCTGGCATCCGCGGACTCGGCATGTTCTGCAGTGGGCATTCCAGGCTCCTTTCATAGCAAATATTGATTCAAGCCGACTACTGACGCTTCTTCCCCTGCTGGTCCGCCAACCCTTTGCCCTCGGTCAGCAGTTTCAGCAGGCTTTCGCCAAAGTAGAAATTCCAGCCAGCCTCGCAATTCTTATAGCATTCGAGGCCCGGCACCAATCCAACGTGAGTTATGGTCACGTCCGTTCCACCATCTTTTGGCGACAGCTCCCAAACTACTTTGGTGTCCCGCCACTCCGTTTTGTCGGTTAGGAAGGGAAGATTACAATCGGTAACCAACCAGGTTGCTCTCGTACCGGGCGCCATCTCGGTCACTTTGAATGCGACGAACGTCTCTCCCCACCTGACCGTAAACTGGTCGTCGAGCTTTTGTGGTCTGCCTTGAACACCGGCTGTCCACCAGTCCGAAATCTGAGTGATCCTGTCGAATGCCTCGTTCGAGCTGATTGTTGCTGTAATCCGCGATGTGTAATTTCGCATCCTCGTCTTCCTCCGTACCTGAGTTTTGCTTCACATCGTTATGACGTTCGCTCTGCTGCACCCCCGACATTGAAAGTTTGAGACTTCCCCATTTTTTTATCCGCCCCGAAGAGTTCCGAATCGAGGACTTTTCCAAATCCCGCCCTTATGGCGCTATGATCCGGGTTTTGATGAAGGTGAGTCCTCATATAGTGATAAGTTCTCGTTAATTCCGACCAGCTTAAACACCTGCCCACCCGGAGCCTGGAAGTAAAAGTGCGGATCGGGCACATCGAGCTTTTTGACGCCAAAGCCCAGCAATTTCTGCCTCATTTCGTCGACGTTATCGGTCTGGAGTTCCAACCAGGTTGCTTTCAAAAAGGCGCTCTCATCAGGAGCAGTGTCCTGCCACACAAAGCAGAAGTGGATGTCCTCCAATTGAAAACGATCTACTTCAGCGGTTTTCACTCTGGCTTTGCATCCCAGGACTCCGCAATAAAATTTACGAATTCTCTCCTGTTCTGATCGCGCGGCGAAAACCGCCGTATGATTTCCAAGAATTACTTTTGCCATAAGTATTCTCCAGGTACAACATCTACTAACGTTGCCGGTTCATCACGATCAGTCAAGAGCGGCCCCCGCAGTTGCAAATGCAACTGTACCGGTCATCATCCGAGCACGGTCGGACGCGATCAGCACGGCGGCGTTTGCCGTGTCCTGGACCGTCGCAAAAGTTTCTTAAAAAGTTTGATTGCTCGAATTGCTCCTTCGCCTGCTCGTCCTTGGTGATGTGCAGTTGACCGGCCAGCAGTTCCATCGTGTCCTGAATCGAACGGCTGTCAAAGTTTGCAAGCGTTCTGAGGCAGACAACACGAACACCGCAACAAGAAACACTTGTGCGCCTTCCGCAGCAAATTCTGTCGCGACAGCAGCGCCAACGAAGCCTGCGCCGAACACGACCGCGCTCTTTCCCTGTAGAATCGGCGATCTGCTTGTGATGTTTGTCGTTGTCGCTGTCATTTCATTTCTGCTTCTTGTTTGTTTCAGTTTCCGTTGCTATGACGTTTAGCCTCGACTGCGCCGGATCATCGGTCTTCAATTTTTGGTGTCCTTCACTACTACATGGCGCGTGGCGGCGCGTTTGCTTGCTACCGAAGTCTGGATAGGCCTTCAGAGCAATAGAGCAATCATGGCTTGCGGATCCAACAGGGTGGGGCGTGAACGTCGCTTGACCCGCCACGGGCGTACCTAAAGCGATCTGCGCAATTAGGTTTAACACGCAGGTACGAAGGATAGAGGTTTTTTGGCGATCAAGAAATGACGCCCCTTTCACAAAAGCTGGTCTAGCGGTGTCGCCTACCTGGTCCTTCACGGGATCACCTCATTTCTCGTCTTTCTGTCTTAGAAACGATTGAGGAACCCCGAGCCGGACATTTCGTTTGAGTCAGCTCGCGCACCATCAGTCTGATTTTCCGTCAGCCGAATGGTCTCAAACGCATGCTCGGAGGACGATTTCCTATCAATGGGTGTCGGAGCCGCGATGCTTTCGAACGTCCTTGGCAGGAAAATTGTGAAGGAGGTCTCAGCTCCGATTTGACTCTACGCGCGTCCAAGGGCTGGGAATATACTTAATCGAGAAACGGCGTCAATCCAGTCCAATGCGCCCAATGACAAGCGCCACAATTCAAACCCAGTGATCACACAAGGACTTAGGAAAGCGCACACCTTCGTGGGCGCCGGTAGTCGACGGAGAAATTGCCATCCTGGGAAATTTCGGTGCTGCCGTTCGATCGGCGGGTGAAAAGTTAGGAGGCTTGAATCTGATTCTTTTTACCGAGCGCCTGCGGTTCTTGCTGCTCCGAAAGTCTATCGATCTCCGCGCAGGCCAAACGTACCTTCTCGGGGTCCGTCTCGGTCGCCAATGTTTCTACTAGCTCGTCCCAGCGTTCTTTCTCGCGCATAAAACCACTCTCTATAAAGTGTTTCTTGATGCACGATTTGAGCAAAATCCACACGAGGAGTCAATTGATTTTGGAATTCCTTAGTTGAAAATACGTGAAAGTCTGTATTCGGCGATGTTCACACCGGGGGTTCCTAGTCTCTCGTTCGCTCTTTCGAGGCTAGGCCCTTCGCTGTGTCTCGTCTCGAGAGAATCGTACACTGGACGGAGTGTCAGTATTCATGCCAAACCTTATGAAAAGGGGGAGGGAATGACGCGAAAACGCGTTATAAACTGGGCCTGTCTTTCACTTGTGCTGTTTCTCGAATTCGCAGTGACACCGGGAGCAGCGGCACAGCATAGCACTTCTAAAACTGAAATTCCTGATGCGCCGCCTCCCTTCGCCGCAACAAGGAAGAAGCATCGGGATCTCGAAAGCTCAGCCGTGCCGATCGAATAGATCATCGGTCCGTACATTCCTGTGCAGGAGCCTGGCTCAACCGTTTGGCCAATTCTCAACGAGAGCAGATTTACATGTGCAGATGCTGCTGACTGATCCTCTTGTTCGTATTCACGAGATAGATGACCTCACCATGAAAAATCCGGTAGCAACCGTATGGACGCCAATTTCGTAGCCTGAGTAGTGTGAGAGACACTGCCAGAAGTTCGCGAGGATTACCCCGACGCGGGCCAGCCGCAGTTGAGGAGAACCATGCAGACCCGTTTTGCCAGTGTGGTGTGCTGTGTATCGTTGTTAACAGTTTTGTTTGTCCCCACACTCAAGGCCCAGCAGCCGTCGGCCAGTGGTAGCACTTTCGAAGGCGCAGTAGTGTCGGCAAGTCGAGACACGCTGGTCATTCAGACGGACGACAATGAGTTTCATCCTTTCACCTACGCTTCTGGAGCCGAGCGCCCAAGATCGCTCGCGAAAGGATCGCGGGTTCGTGTGACTGCCGGTCCAGCAGACGAGAACGGCACGCGAGCGGCGACCGGAGTCACCGTTCTGACAGCAGCATCGGGCGCTGGCGCTGCGCACGACAAAGGTGCGCAGGCTGCGCCGGTTCCTGAGAAGGTTCGGGATGTCGAAAGTGAAATCCGGCGCGAGAGTCGACGGTGGCGTCTAGGAGTAGAAGCCGGTCAGGCATTCAATCCAGAATTATTCTTGTTCGGGATTCAATCCCAAATGGGGCCGATCTTCCATCCACGCGTACTGTTTCGTCCCAATGCCGAATTCGCTTTCGGAGAGGTCACCGACCTCGTTGCATTGAATCTGGAAGCGGTTTATCGCTTTTCGGCTTCCGAACGCAGAGGTAACTGGACGCCTTTCCTCGGCGCAGGGCCGGCCTTGATTTTCATTCACCAGAGCTTCCAGTCTGGGCGGCAGATTAGTTTCGGAAATTTCGACTACGAAACTGGATTTAATGTTCTGGTGGGAATGCAGTCACGCCGAGGAATGTTTGCCGAACTGAAGACCAGTTTGTACTCTGGGCCAGCTCCCAGATTGCGCCTCATCGTGGGATACAACTTCTGAGATCTGAAATGCAAGCTTAATTAGGCGAGGGCGCAAGACTCCCTTTTTCAACAAATGGGTCTTCCATCGCTCCCTCTCTGGCTGCTTCGGAGCGAGTTCCTGATCTTCTTGAGCCTTTTTCATAGGCAACCTCTAACGACGTCGGATTAATGCGGATCGGATGAGCTCGGATAGGGTCCCGAAGTTTTTTCGGGCAGTGTCCGGTGGCACGAGTCTTGGAAAATCCGACGCCATCTTATCTTCAATTCCACGAACTTCCAGTGACTCCGCGCTAGTTCAGTTGAAGCTTTCCTTGCGCTGTATTCATCGATACCCGTATGCGTTCCAGTTCCGCAGAACCTGCTATTGCAATTCAAGAGGCCAACCATGAGCCAAGTCTGCAGCGACAGTTGATCTTCCTTCCAGTAATCACGGAACAAACTGGAGACATAGCACGTACTGACCAATATGATGCGATGGACGATTCCGGTGCAGAGCAATTGGCTAAGATTGTGTGCGGTGGCGATAATCCTGCTTGTCTTCGATGGAGTCTTGCCGAAGGGAGTCGCCGGCAAGCGCGAGCACTTCGACCTCGTGTCAACCACACGATTCTTTCTGGACGCCTACGCTCGCGCCGATCGGCAGAAAGTATTGTCGATGATCGATCCAGCGGTTACCGCGTACGGCAGCGATTTGGACGAAGTGTTCAAGGGGAAGGGTGGAGTAGAAAAGATGCTTCGGGATGATGCACAGCTCTGGAATGGCGCCGCGACGATCGGGGAGATGCAGCAGATCTCCACCTTCCAGGATGGTGATGTCGCATCTATTTTCTTCAATGCCCCATTTCGCCTAGGAAAGCAAGAACCTGTAGCCGTGCGCTTCGCGATTGTCTGGCACCGCTCGGCCAAAGGGTGGCGTGTCGTGCAGAGTTCGAGCGTCGTTCCGACGCGCGGCCAGAGCGCAGAAGAGTTGCTAGGAGGAAGACATTAACGTCGGGCAGGTGACATTTTCCAATTTGTTCGTCTATCGTGTTAGCGCTCATGAAGCTCGTCTTGCTACCTGGTCTGATTTGTCTGTTGTTGGCGTCAATTTTCGCTTTCGCGCAAGCGATGCCCAACACCTCCGTTCCACCGGCGGACGCTGCCGATGTCGAGTTGGAAATTCGGCAAGTCGAACAATTCCTCCCAAAGCTCCCCGATCGCGGCGCTGGTCTCTTCCTGCTCGCCCATGACTATGCGCACTTGGGGAAAACGGAAAAAGCATTTTCAGCGCTTCAAGAGTGTATTTCTCTCGATGCAGGATTCGATCCCGAAGGCGACCCGGACTTAGCAGTACTGAAGTCGAACCCGAAGTTTAATACTCTTGCCGAGCGAGTCCATCGGCGCTATCCCGCGGTGCATCGGGCGCAAACTGCATTTGTGATAGCAGAGCCAGATCTCTTTCCTGAAGGTTTGGCAGAAGATCCGCGCAGCAGCATGCTTTACATGGGGAGCCTGCATTTTGGCAAAATCGTAGAGATCGCCAAGGACGGCACCGTTTCTGACTTCATCAAAGCTGGGCAGTATAGCTTGGGACCGATCTGCGGGCTGAAGGTGGACCCCGTGGATGGAAGCGTTTGGGGCAACACTTGTCCCGACAGCGGAGTTGGCGCCGAGTTGTTCCACTTCGATAGTGGTGGTAAGTTGCTCAAACGCTTTTCCCCGCCAACGCCGGGCAAGCACCTCTTCAACGACTTAGTTCTTCGAGGCCCGGATGAGATCTATTTGACCGACAGCCTGGCGAATCGTGCATTTCGTTTTGATCGCAAGTCTCACACGTTTTCCGAACTCTCGCTTTGTCGGACCGTCTACTACCCGAATGGAATCGCGCTTTCTGATGATGGCAAACGGCTGTACGTGGCCGATGCCTTTGGCATCCTGAAAGTCGACGTTAAAACTGGAGGCTGTCATGAGGTGGAACCCGGAAAGTCGAATACTGTTTCCGGTGCAGACGGTCTTTACTGGTACAAGGATAGCCTTGTTGCAGTTCAAAATAGCTTAGGGTCCCCTCGTATCGCGCGATTTCGGCTCTCACCTGATGGAAACCGAGTTCTGGGGATCACAATTCTGGAGTATCGAACGCCGTTCGTATCTTCGCCTACAACGGGGGCTATCGTGGGATCAAAATTCTACTTTATGTCTAACACACAGATAGACAACCTGAAGGGTGACAAGATTCTCGACCCATCGAAACTCGAACCGGTCCGCATTTCGGCGATCGATTTAGGTCCCTGACTGCCGATTAAGGATAGATTCTGCTGTGCCGAGACCCGGGCCATGACGTGGCTAGTGACCCTCGATCACGTTGATCGCCGGCTTTAACGCGAACGCCTCCGGTCTTCATGTGCGCGAAGTAGCTGAACTCGCCCATGATCGGTCACTGCCTAATTCCCGCCTTGTTTGTTTCCTTCCCGGCAGTGCGCCATTGGAGCCGTAAGTTACTGAGTTTGAACGTACATCTACATATCATTCGCTATTCGCGAATCGCGAATATAGAACATAAACGTGCCACTAAAATCTCAAGACATAATGGTCGTTCTGAAACTCTGCAGCTATCAACGCAAGCGTCCGCCGATGTCCGCCATCGCGGCGGACCTCGAGATGAGCCCTTCTGAGATCCATGCCGCTATCAAGCGTCTTCAGCAGGCCAGGCTGGTGCACGGCCCTGAACTGGAAGACAGACCGAATCTCTCAGCTCTCGAAGAATTCCTGGTGCATGGAGTGAAATATGCCTTTCCCGCAGAACATGGAGAGGTGACGCGCGGATTGCCCACGTCGTTCGTGCTCCCCCGCTGAAGAACGGCATTGCCCCTGTGATGAGATTCCTCCTGTTTGGCCGTGGCGAGACGGTGAAACCCGCGGCATCGCTCTGGAACCGCTCTATAAGACCGCCCCTGCAGCAGCCGTCCGTGATCCGATTCTCTATGAATTGCTCGCCTTAGTCGACGCTATCAGGGATGGGCGCGCCCGCGGCGGAAACTCGCAGAAAAACATCTGATAAATAGACTGCGCACGGGAAATGCTGCCAAATCGCAATCTCGATCTGCTCACTGAAGCAGCTTGGCTGCTTGAGCCCCTTCTCAGGGAACTGGTTTTCGTTGGAGGAAGCACGACAGCCGTGCTCATCACCGACAAAGCGGCAGCCGATGTCCGCCCTACTTACGATGTGGATGCAATCGCGGAGATCAGCCCATACGCAGCATATGCCGAGTTTTCAGAACGCCAACGAAAGTGTGGCTTTACGGAAGACATGAGCGAAGGAGCTCCGATTTGCCGATGGCGCCAGAACAAGACAGTTTTGGACGTCATGCCCCTTGACGAAGAGGTCCTAGGATTCTCTAACCGCCGGTACAAGCCAGCAATGGATTCCGCAATTCGTATACGAACCGGTGTCCTGCGTATGAACGGTGAAATGGGAGGGCTGACAGACTCTGCCCGCTGATGGGCTGCACCCTAACTTTTGTGCCTTCACGCCACACTTTCACGTTCAGAGTGGCTAGTTGAATGGGGAATCACCAGGAAGCCGAACGAACAAGGACTAGATTCCCTCGTCAGACCGACGCAGAATGTCGTGTCATCTGTCGAATTCGCCTTGCGCTCTGCAGTCAACAATTTAAGCAGATCAATTCGAAAGGACCGATTCCAGATCAGTGAATCCAAGCCGTACGCTGCACTTGATAACCGAGGACATTGCACCAATCGCGTTTTGTCTGACTGCCAAGGTCGTTCATGGAGTTAGCCCGTCGGGGTTGCGTCTCTCTCCCAGACGCTCACGTAATTCTTCGAGCCATGCCCGTGGATCTCGGCCGTGGATAATACGCCCCGAGTATCCCAGCCGCTCCGCAATGTTGTCACGGTTATGTCGGATATCCTTCTTGCGCGCTTTCGAATACAGTAAGAGAAAATGTTCCATATTTGCGGGCTTGCCGAACAGATATGTAGCGTGTCCCAGTTGCGGCGTCTCGACGATAACAGTCCTTTCAAGATCGAAGATGTATTCGCCACGAAACAAATAAGTCCGCCGCGCGCGTTCAAGGAGTTCGCGGTAGAACAAGGGATCATAGTCCGGATGCCAGTTGATCTGAGAGACATCGAAGTCACAGGGAATGCCGAGTTCACAGCACATTTTCTCGAGTTCCTTTCGCTCGATTGCTTTGTGCTCCAGGCATAGCCTTATCTGATCCAAAGCGCGAGAGTATCGGCCAAATCGACGATACATGGATCGCGCTCTCTCAATATCTGACTCTAACTCTGGTGGAACCTTGACGGAGAGTCGGCTCGGCAGACCAGTTTCCCAATTGTCGGACTTCCAGGAACCGCCGTGTGGTTCGTGCGCCGCAGTCGTGACGAAGGTGCCCTCCACTTCGATCTTCGCGCTCAGCAAGTGTTTCCACCGGTTCCAGCTCGGGTCCCAATCGATGCGCAAAATATCGGGATCAAGCCAGAATCGAAGCTTGCGACGCACGTCACGGCACAAGGCCTTGTCCACATAAAAGTCGCAGTAACGCAGAGGCAGTCGAAAGTTGCGATGGACCTTATCTGGCACGAATGCCAGAATGCGGCGGGCAAAGAACGTCTCACCCTGGGTGGAGAACTCGCCAGCAACCAGGAGCAATCCAACTCCGCCATAAGGAAAGGCGGCTGGAGTCTCCTGGTCGGCGAGGAGTCTATCGTAGTGGGCTCGTAATTCGGGATGACCGAGAATATTAAATGCGCGTGATAACCTCACGTGGTCAGGGCCTGCTGCCCCGTTGGTTTTCAACTCCAGTGAACGCAACTTGAACGCGACACGAATTTCGGCGGGAGATGCACTGCTCTCTATACGGAGTGTCTTGTATAAGCTGTTCGACTCAGATCCATTCCTTGCATGCCCGATGCCGTAGAAATATTCGTGAATCGTCTCACAGGGCAGAAACACTGAGGAGATGCCGAACGGGCCACTGTGAACAAGTGCCGACACATAGCTCTGTCCGTTTTTGTCTAATTTTGGCTTGGTCGCAAGTTTGATAGAGGCAAGGTACAGGGCTGTTCGTGCCGTTGAAGAGGGTGACTTTGTCGCAATCACTTCGGTGTGCGCAGCCTTTGTGGTAGGAATCGGGAACGCGATCTCGTCGCCAGCCGCAATGTGATTTAAGAACACACGTGGCAATAGCACCCTGACGCCGTTCGCGAGTGTGCAGGAAACCGCGTTCTGCTGCCGAAAATACCGGTAAATGGAGCTAAAGAGAATGTTCCTGTTGTCAGCGTCGCTCGGGAGGGAAATCATGAGCGCCCGAATATTCTAGAGTGGGCTCGTGAGATTGCAAAATGCTCGTTGACTCGTCGTTAGCCAAGAGTCGAATAGCTGTGAGTCGGCGGGCTGCTCACCCTGCATGACTCACAGCTAGACCGAATAATCAATCGTAGTCGCCTGCTCCCACTGGTGCGGAGCCTTTCTCTTCCTCGGGTACCTCGGCTATGAGCGCCTCCGTTGTCAACATGAGGCCGCGATTGACCCCGCGTTTCGCAAAGCGGTGCGGACTACCTTGGTTGGATCGATCACCCCCGACTTGACCAGATCTCCGTACTCGCCAGTCTGGGCGTTGTAGCCGAAGTTTGCGTCGTTCGATTCGAGCACCCTGCCGAGGACGAGCGCCCCCTCTTCGCCCGCAACCGAATCGGCTCAGAAGTAGTGAAGGAGCAGTTAAAGGCCAGTTGAGGCGCTATCGCAGGCTGTATTTGCGGTATGCGGTAGCGCACCTCGCGAAAGTGCGCGCTAAGCGAGAACACACACCGAGAGCTTCGCCCCAAAAACGTGGGCCGAATTTTGGAGCCTCTGGACTCCTTTAGCAAGCCGTCGCGGCGATTTCCGTCACGGCCGGCATAGCTATTGGGACACACGGCGACTCCAGCTTATAGAGCACTCCAGCCGGACAGACCTTGCACTCGGGGAAACGGCTTCCCTCGAAGTACAACTCTCGTTCCGGAATTCGGTGCGGCGTCAAATGCAGGGTTAGGTAGGTGCCAGACGCTGGAACCTGTTCCCCTGACTTGAAGGCTTTCATAGTCCTGCCTCCGCCGGCCTGCAGCGCGTCACTCACAGGAGAACAACCGCAGGACTGCCTCCCCGCGGCATCACGGCAACACCCGCCGGCGGTTCGAAATCGGGGTGGCACCAGTGGCATTAACTACAATAATTTACGCACCACCACCGCTCACCGCAGGCGGCGCAGATTCTCACTTTCATGATCGCCGTCCTCCCATGACGAGCACCGCAGATAAGTGGTTTTGGCCATATAAATAGCACAATTATTGTGCTTGTCAAGAGTACTTCATTCCGCATTTAGTGTGCTTGTAAATGACTGCAAACAAGTCGTTTACAATGCATCGTGAGTTCGGAAAACTTGACAAGTTGATGCATGTTAACTCATATTATCTTCTGAATTTAAGGAAAGCTGATGCGACCCAAATGCACCGGCTCAGATCTTTCAATTTGAGGTGAGAAACTATGCTTCGGACCTACTGGTATGAAACGGTCGATCCGTTCCAGGGACTCACTTCCCTTCAGAACTGGATGGATCAGACTCTGAAAGAGACGCTGAACTCTTTCGCACAGACTCCGCAAATCGTCTCAAGCCCAGCTTTTGTACCTTCGGCCGAGGTCTTTGAGAACGATGATCAGATTGCTCTCAAACTCGAAGTTCCTGGCCTATCGGAAAAGGACTTCGATATCACGGTGAATAACAACGTTCTCACGATACGCGGAGAACGCAAGCTTGAGAACGGCTTCAAGCAGGAGCATCTGTCCTGGACTGAGCGCCCGTATGGTACATTTACGCGCTCGTTCACTTTGCCCAACGCGGTGGACATGAACTCGATCCACGCGACCTACACGAATGGTGTGTTGCAGATCGCGTTCGCAAAGCGCGCAGATGCCAAGCCGAAACAGATTCCGGTGAAGTTTGCCCAAAAGGAATTGACCGCTTCGGCTTCGGCGTAGTCCAGAGAGTCTTTCCAGTCCGGGAGTAGCAGTTCGAGGCTAATCCCGAATTCGGGTTGCGGGAGTGGCCCCGCTTCCCGCTCCCGCGGCCCAAATCTTGCTTGATATGTGCGAGGAATAAGAAGCGGAAATCTCCGCAGAGGCGACACGATTCATTTCGCGGGAGGTGCTGAAATGAAAGCGCTTCACTCAAAGGCACGTTTGCTGCTTTTCTTCGCGGCGATACTGTTCCTGGTTCTGGCATTCCCCAGCACGCTTCACGCCAGAAGGGCCAAGACTCGTAGCTTGAATTCCATCAGTGTTACAGCTCAGCGGCCTTCAGAGTCACTTCAACATTGGGTGCCAATGATTGCGCGTCAAGGGCAGAGTGGAGAACGCGCATCGCTGCTGCTTGATGAGGACGTACGAGTTCGTGCAGCGACAGTCTTGGTCGGCGATCCGGGAGTCAAGAGGTCGGCACAAAGCACTCACGTTCCGCTTACCATTCTGGTAATTACGGCACCCGTGATACTGGACGTCTGACGAATCGAATTCGGGCGTAGTGATGCAGAGGAGTTGAGCAGTGGCGAAGAATTGTTATTCGATTCTCGGTGTGTCGCGAACAGCGGACGCAGCGGCGATTCATAGCGCGTTTCGCGCACTGGCCCGCCGCTATCATCCCGATACGGGGGAAGTCTCCTCACCAGGGAAGTTCAGAGAGGCAGTTGAAGCGTACGAAACGCTGCGTGATCCGGTGCGCCGGCGGCAGCATGATATTGATCTCGGAGTTGGGACGCGCGAACGAAGACCAGCAGCAGAGCCGCTTTTTGCTCCCCGGCACCGCACCAGCGTGCAACGCGAATACTTCGCCCACTCGCGTTCCACTTTCGATGACCTCTTCGACGAGATCAGCAGATTCATTGATGCGGAGTTCGAAGCTCAGCTGCGCTTCTTCTGACGTTCTTTCGTGTCGATCCTCTCCTCTTAGGTCCGCGTGGCCCACTTGATGATGCTGACTTCTTCGTTACCTGGCTTCTTGACCGTTGGCCTCGTCGCTGTTGGGCCGCAGGCACAACGAATTTCAAGGCGCGATCCGTGAATTAGCCCGGCTGGAGTTCATATCTCCGCGCTACAATCCGGCCAAGACGTCGAGAACAGCCGCTGCTCGCGGCAATATGGCTGTGGCTCCCTGAAAGCTGCAACTGCGGGTGATTTCGTTTGGAATCACTAGACAGCGCAGGCCGGCGGCGCGGGCCGCAGCTAATCCGCGCTCGGAGTCCTCAACTGCAACGCAATTTTCGGCCTTAGTGCCCAGTCGTTCCAAGGCAAGCAGGTAAGGTTCGGGGCTTGGTTTCGTCTTCGCGTAATCCTCCCTTGCCAGGACAAACTCGAAATATCTCGTCAAACCGATATTGGCATGGATCAAGTCGAAATGTTGCCGCTGTGAGCTGGTTACGACCGCCATCCGTATGCGTCCATGCAGCGCATTCAGTGTTTCCGTCACGCCCGGCAGCACCCGCGTCTGCTTGTGTAACGTTTCCGAATACAGCACATCGCGCTGGCGTTTCAAATTTGCGACCTGTTGTTTGTCCCAGCCACTCTCGATGGCGAGTTCAAACGCGCTTCGTCCCTGTCGCATGGAAAAGTCCAGGAATTTTTCCAAGCTCAGTTCAATGCCGATGCTGGCCAGGATTGTTCGCGTGCTCTCGAAGAAAAGGCGTTCGGTATCAACGAGCACCCCATCGTTGTCCCACAAAATCGCTTCTACCATCAGGGAAGCGGATCACCTCACACCGTTTAATCTAGCTTAGCGCGACAAGATGGCCTGGACCAATGGAGTGCGGTCCACACAGGACAAGCCTCGCTGTAGCATCTAGATTCGAACACTGACATATGCAAACGCTGCGGTTATACGCAAACGATGCTGGTGCTATTGAGCAGGCCGCGAGGATCATTCGTTCGGGTGGGCTGGTCGCGTGTCCAACGGAGACTGTGTACGGCCTCGGCGCGAACGCCCTCGACGCAGTGGCAGTGCAGAAGATATTTGCGGCGAAGGAGCGACCATTATGGGACCCACTCATCGTCCATGTGAGTTCGCGGGAAATGCTGGAATTACTGACCATGCAGCTGCCCGCACAATTCGAGAATCTGTTTTCGACCTTCATGCCGGGACCGTTGACGCTGGTTGTTTCCAAGCGGGCCACAGTACCGGATGTAGTGACTGCCGGGCGCAACACGGTCGCGGTTCGCTTTCCCGCGCATCCGGTGGCCCAACGACTGATCGCGGCGAGCGGGTTGCCAATCGCGGCGCCAAGCGCAAACCGCTTTCAGCACGTGAGTCCGACGACGGCAGAGCACGTGCTGGCCGACTTGGACGGAAGGATCGAGGCGGTACTCGATGGCGGTTCGTGTCCTGTTGGGGTGGAATCCACTGTGCTGGATTTGACTGTCGCGGTGCCGCGTATCCTGCGCCACGGAGCTATTGCAGCAGAGCAGTTGAAGCAAGTGCTAGGCGATGTTGTCGTGATTGACCCTGTTTCTCGCCCGCAGGAAGGCCTGCAGTCGCCAGGAATGATGTCGCGCCACTATGCGCCGCAGACGAAAATAGTGCTTAGCCAGGGGCGGGAAGCAGAACTGGTCGAAGTCCTTCATAAATTGTCGCAGCAGAAAGTGGGGGTGTTGCTGCCGAGCGGATGGAACATTCGTGCCGCGGCGACCTTTGATTGGGGCCGATGGGGAGACTGGGCTACGTTGGCCTCCCGTCTCTACGCAGGTTTGCGCTGGCTGGACGACCAAATGCTCGATGTGATGGTCGCGCCATTGCCGCCCCAGGAAGCTCTGGGTGCGACGATCAGGGAAAGACTGCTAAAAGCGTCAGGCAGAGAGTTTCTTCGAGGGAGGATGGATTTCGACAGGGAATGAAGAGGAAACCAACGGTGACGCTGACGAGCGAGGCCTGTAGGCTTAAGTTCGGCTTCGAGCAGGCCAGCAGACCGACGCTGAGTCGATTCCATTTCCCGACGCTTCCTTCGACGCTGTCATGGGTGAATGAGCGTTCTGTTCGCGATTGGACGGTTCTGAGCCTGCCCTAAAGTTCTGTTGCGAATCACGCACTGCTTATCGGCAGGAGTCCAATGGCATGGGGCTAAAGAAGCTCTGGGCTTCGGACAAGAAACGCTGATACTCTTTTTCGCGCCAGTTTCAAAGTGCTGGGAATCCAGAGCGACCGACCGATGTGCTCTGCGTGCGATGGTGGAACGGTTCTCCGACCCGAAGTCCCTCATCGGCGTGCTTGATCCACCAGAATTCTCACCGCCTGCGCAGGGGTTAAGTTGTCTGGCACATGATGAAAAGCGCTTCGACTCTCCCTCTGCCGCACACCAATGGTCTTGAAGAACAGTGCCTTGCCTTTCATGTTGACGTTTATCTCCGTCAATTCCCAAAAGCCAGGTTCAACTTCGGCCTGGCGAACGTAAAACTCTCCACCGCGGTCGAGATGTCCCAACAGGCCACCTCCGAACTTTACATCGTGAATCAGGTGGCCAGAGATCTCCTCGAGCCTCTTTTGCTTTGTGTCCACCCAGATCTCCCCTTGCATGGCATGAAATACGCGAGCCTCACGAGAAGGTGGTTGGAACTCTGAGTCGGGGACAAAGTTCAATTTGACGAGGTCGCCACGGCGCTCTCCGTAACTGAAGCGAAACGCATCGGGCAGTATCTTGAGGAGCCGCCGGGCTCGATTACTGTCTTCCGCTTTTTCTTTCTGCAACTCCCTGAGCTTGCGAGGATCCCGAATAAGATCTTCAAGGCGGTGTTCATCGCCCACCTGCTCTTGTGCCGTGAGAGTGCGGCCGTTCATAGATATCAGTCGGCTGAGATCTCCTGTGCCGGTCTCGACTACTTCCTCGGTCTCTTTCTTGCCGGACTCTTCCTTCTCCACCTTGAACATCCAGTGACTCTGATCGCTCGCCTCCGACTTTGCCTCGTTCTCGAGGATCACTCGTGCAAGCTGATCCGCAGATGGCACGACTGACCCGGACGTGTTTTGACAGGCAATCCGCTCACCCAACAACAATGCAGACATCATCAGCAGAGGCAACAATCTAGTCAGAAGCAACATGGCAGCGGTTTGTGGCTGTCTTCATTTTGCGCGCCAGGGCGAGCGACCTCAACCGCCGACCCAGCACTGATGCGGCTTGTCACCCTGCACACGAACAACAACAACAAGGACGCTGCACGCGGCACCCCTTACGAGAACTCGCGCCAGAGATCGTTTGCCGCATTTCCCGATCTCTTCTGTCTTTGAAGTTTTGGAGTTCACCGTACTGGTCGGAGAGGAAGGTCGTATAAAGAATTTAGGCGGAACCCGGTGTTTTTACTCGGACTGCTCAGGCAGGCTAGCGATGCCATCACTGCTAAAGCTGGGCACTATCCCTGACCATCCTGACTCTTTTACAGTTCGCAGGACGGCTCGAATCCGACTTACCGACTGGAAGGAACTATTAATTATGTGAAGTCTCTGCGCGGTGTACCCATCACCATGCGGCCCTCGGCTACGAGTGAGCAAACCATACGGCGAAGTTTCTCCACCGGCGCCTCACGCGACCTTGCACAGACTTGTACGATGCCGATTCTGGTGAGCACGAACTAGGTACGGTCAACCGGTTGGCCGTGAGCTGCCCGGCAAAACAGCGTCAATCTTCTTACGCTGCTATGGCGTACTGTTCCGGCTTCTGTTCAAACCTATTCTTGCATTCTTCCGAACAGAAGTAGAACTTCTTCCCTCCATACTGTGATTGGAATTCAGCTTTGGTTTCATCGATTTCCATATTGCATACCGGATCCTTCTCCATGGTGCGCTCCTCTCTTTTCAAGTATCATCGGCCATCACAACGGAATGCCGCAAGAGGTTTTTCCTTTCTGGAACTCTGCGAGATGTTTACCCAGCGGCTGGAAATGCCTGAAGTGGCAACCTTGTCGAAATCACAATTATCGCTTCGGTGCGCAAGTAGCTGTTTCCACGCCACGGTCATCAAATAGGTGTGGTGATCGCTTGAAGGGTCGTAAGGATCGCACGTGACCGGAATCGAGAACTCTCATTCAACTGTTCACAGCAGAAGACCGCGGATCCGCTGGATTGGGCCTGCGCTGTTAGCCTTTGTCGCATTTGCCGGGGTGGTCATCGTCGGCGCGATCTACCACGCGGAACCGATTTTACGCGGCAGAATCATCGAAACGCTTTCCACCAGATTCAAGAGCCGCGTGGAGCTCGCGGGTCTGCATGTCTCGGTAACACACGGACTGCAGGTCTCCGGCGAGGGACTCAAGATCTTCGGCAAGGATGACGTGAATATTCAGACGCCCGGCATTCAACCGATAATTCTGGTTAACGAATTCCGATTCAGTGCCGGCTTCGTCAACCTATTGCGAACCCCAATGCGAGTTCACCGGGTATATCTGAAGGGCCTGGAATTAAACATCCCGCCAAGAGAACAAAACGGGGACGGATTCAGCCTAAAAAAGGGAAAGATCAAGATCTACGTGGACGAGTTTGTCTGCGAGCAGGCAAAACTGGTTATCAATACGCTCAAGCCCGATAAGATGCCACTGGAGTTCGATATTAGCAAGCTGAACATGAGAGAAATCGGCCCAGGGCAGCCACTTTATTTCACAGCGACGCTGGTGAATCCCAAGCCTGTCGGGAACATTCAATCAAGCGGGCTCTTTGGCCCATGGCAAGTTGAAGATCCGAGCAGCACGCCGGTGCACGGCAAATACTCCTTTAGCAACGCCGACCTCAGTACACTCAAGGGAATCGGCGGGATTCTTTCCTCAACTGGCGAGTATGCGGGCAGCCTTGGCAACATTGTTGTAGATGGAAAAACAGAGACTCCCGATTTTCGGATTGCCATCAGCGGTCACCCGGTACCGCTCAAGACCGAGTTCCACGCCATAGTGGATGGAACCAGCGGAGACACTTACCTAGAGCCAGTCAAAGCAACAATTCTCCACTCGTCTCTTTTGGCGAGGGGGTCGGTTCTGCGCGTGCAGAATGCAAAAGGACATCGGATTCTGCTGGATGTCATTGTGGATGACGCCAGGATTGACGACCTGCTTAAGCTGGGAATCAGGACAGATCCGCCGGTAATGACAGGGCAGGCTGCACTGAAGACCAAACTCGACCTCCCGCCCGGCGATGCCGACGTAAGCAATCGGCTTCGGCTCACTGGGGACTTCGAAATCTCTGAGGCACATTTCACGAACGAAAAAGTCCAGTCCAAGTTGGACGCAATGAGCATGCGTGGCCAGGGCCGGCCGAAAGAGGCGAAAGGAGACATTCCGGATGTACTGTCCGAAATGGCGGGTAATTTTCGATTGGGAAACGGTCTCCTCTCTTTTTCGCGGCTACATTTTCACATACCTGGAACCAGAGTGGATCTGACCGGGAAATACAGCCTTGACGGGAACCAATTCGATTTTCATGGGACAGCTCGCATGAGCGCGACACTGTCCCACATGGTAACCGGATGGAAATCTGTCGTTCTCAAACCTGTAGATCCATTCTTTAGCAAACATGGGGCAGGTACGGAGATTCCTGTGAAGGTGACCGGGACAAAGTCAGAACCTCACTTCGGCTTAGATTTTGGCCACAAGGATACGAGAGATTCAAATCGCTCGAAATCCGATGAAAACTAGAATTTCTCTTGACCGCGAGTAACACAAGTCTGCAGCCGCTTTCAACCAACTGGGAGAGCGAAAGAATACGCCTTCGACGGGAATCGGCCCTGGAGCCAGTTTTAAATGGGCAAATGAGTTCAGCTAGCGATCCTTCAATGTTTGGAGTGTTTGCCGGGAAGCAATCCTTCGCGGTGCGCCGATCCGGCAGCTCTGGGTCTTGGGCTCACGACGCCGATGCCATGTGCCGCAAGTCTTCTTCGTCGTTCTTTGGAACCACCCGGTCCTGAGTGATTGGTACGGTAACACTCACAGTCGTTCCGTTTTGGTCGGATTCGATTTCGAGGGTACCGCCCATTTCCTTAATGCGTTCGCGCATACCGGCGATGCCCACTCCGACTCCGTTGCCGGTGCTCCGGAAGCGATTCAACACCTGTGGCGGGATACCCTTTCCATGGTCTTTCACCACCATGATCAATGTCGCGTCTTCCAGAGCAAGGCCAATGTCGACCGTGCGAGTTCCGGAATGCCGGTGGACATTGGTCAGGCTTTCCTGCAGGATTCGAAACAGCGCAGTCTCGATTTCTCGGCGAAACCTTGGCATCTGTGGAGGAATGTCTAGATTAGCAACGATGCCACAGCGCTTGCTAAAGCCATCGACATACCAGCGCGCTGCCGATGCAAACCCCGTTTCGTCGAGCAAAGGAGGATGCAGCAGATACGATATGGTCCGAGTCTCGGCGATCGCGCGTTCTACGAATTGCATGGGGTCGCGCAGCTTATCACTGGGCACGGACTCCTGCGATTGGGAAAGAATCTGCAACTCGATTTTGGCGGCGGCCAGATACTGGCCGAGGCTATCGTGCAATTCGCGCGCGATCCGCCTTCTTTCATCGTCTTGCACTTTGAGCAGCCTGCCGGAGAGTGCCAGCAAGTGCTCCTCAGCCTGTCGCCGGTCGGTGACATCGGTATTCAATTCAAGAAAACCCAAGGGTCTCCCGCTCCGGTCGCGCCAGATCGACCAGCGACTCGCGACCGTAACGCGGCTGCCGTTTCGCTTGGTGTGGGTTAATTCGCCGACCCAGGTTCCTTCCCTGATGATCTGCGCTCGTATTTCCGATAGCGGCTTCGGAAACTCGGTGCGCAGTACATCGTAGACCCGCATCCCTAGGATTTCCTCTTGCTTCCATCCAAAAAGTCGTTCTGCTCCCTGATTCCAATAGCTGACCCTATCCTCCAAGCTCCGCACAAAAATGGCATCATTTGCCAAATCTAGAAGCCTGGTCTGTTCCAGCAGTTTGTCTTCTGTGCGTTGACGTTCAGTGACAAACGCAGCCAGCATTAGCCCGCTTGCAGAGACGACCGCGATGAACGCCTGCAGGAGGATCACGTTGTGGAGCGCATTGTTCTTGACGAATGGACCTGTCCCTTCCGCGGTACTCCAAATTGCAATCGCCGCGATGAGAGTGGTCGCTAGTGCTGCACCCGCCGCACGGAAGCGAATTGCTGCCCAAATGATGAAAGGGAAAACAACAAAGGCGAGTACATCATCGCGTTTCGCTAGTCCTGTGCGCCAGAAGATGCTGAAGCATGTCCCAAGCAGCCCTACGGAGAGGGCCAATAGCTCAAGTGAACGAGAGCGCTTCGGCCAAAGCGGGAACGAGCTACACGTAAACAGCAATGGGATCACAATGACCACACCCATGGCGTCGCCCAGCCACCAAACTCTCCATGCTTGACCAAATCCGGACCATGCCTGCGTGTGTGAGAGGAAAAGGACAGTGGTGCCAACCGAAGCGGCAACGATTGGGCTGAGAGCCGCTGCGGCAACAACGCCTAGAACATCTCTCAGCCTTGAAAATGAGAGATCCACCTTTGTCTGTCGCACCAGGTAAGCACCCAGCAACGCGCTCATCGTATTTCCAGCAGCCAACCCGAACGACGCCAGCGCGGGGATGGGACTAAAGAAATTAACCAGAAGAGCTCCCAAAGCAATACCTGGCCAAATCCGGTATCCCCAGAGGAGGATGGCAGCCATAGCAATCCCCGAGGCGGGCCAGACGGGTGAGATGTTGCCACTCGTGAACGGTATGGAGAGCCCGAGCCGGCCAGCTAGAAAATAGAGCCCAGCGGCAAGCAGCGCCTTCGATGCGTAGTCGGACCAAGAAAGTGTGCCACGTTCAGAGTTTGAGCGTGTCTCGCCGGAGCCAAGACTCTTGGTCGTGACACTCATAGACGCCAACTCTTCATCACCAGGACTGATGTTCCGCACCGTCATATGCATAAACATCCCTTCAGGCACTCACAATCGTCTACGCCGCCAGTTTTCGTTCTTGGAGGAGGGTCAAAATGTAAGTTTGAAGAGCCGTTTCCATATTCTTTTTCGCCTCCTCAAAATTAGCCGCGCGGACGGTAAGCGAGAGTTCTGCGCAGGCTCCTACCCAGCCATCATGCTCGGACCAAAATACGCAATCAATCGGAACAACGGCATTGACCGGGACCTTCACAGCATGAGGCTCCATAGGCCCTCCTCGGTGCATTCAAGAAAATCTTCTGTTTACGCTGAAAGGTCGATTCTGTCCCGCCGCGCCCCCCTGAGTTGTCGAATCGCCCTTCGTTTCCCGCCGCACTTCCTATTTGGCAGCGTCAATAACCGGCTGCTGAGTCCTCTCTGAAAATCTGTACGGAAAACTCAACCCAAGGAAAAGCGGCCAGTTGCGAAGCCCACTGAACATCGGCTGCTTTTTGCGACGGACAACTTGTAACTGAAGCAACTCAGATTCCAATTCCAGTTCGCTCTCGCATCTCCCCACTGTTTCCCTGAGAGATATCGTAATCGGCGCTCGCCGATCTACTGTCTCCGCTGTAGAAATAAGCCCGTTCAAAGAGATTGAGGTTTGCAGCTTTGGGTTGCGAGGTCTTCGATTCAGCGCTTGCGGCATACAGGAGGTTTCAACGACAGGTAGAAATTACCAGTCGCCGAATTGTGTGAATAAACATATCTAGTTCCATGGCAGCGCTTTATAGCAGTGGCATCGATGTTGCTCGTGATCGCGATGACATTGAACTTCTCACCGTCGTCCGCTTCGCGGTCCACGGCAGTAGAAGTAGAAGCAGAGAGACCGTGGAGGTCAATCATGCAACGACGGAGACCGGTGATCCTATGCATTGACGACTACGAGAGCACTCTTCTGGGATGGAAGATGGTTCTGGAATCGGCAGGCTACGAAGTTGTGGCTGCCTCAGACTACCGCAAAGGATTACAACTGTTTATGTCGCGCGCTGTTGACGAGGTCGTGCTCGACTATGAGATGCCAGGAATGACGGGGGATGTGTTAGCGGCCCGAATGAAGCAGACTCAACCCGACATCAGGATTCTGCTTCTCTCAGGAGATAGCTCATTACCGAACGACAAGCTCAAGAACGTTGATGCATTTCTACCGAAGGCAGAGGGGGTTGATGTTTTTCTGGCATCGGTCAAGGCGCTATTGCCCAGACCTGCGGCGTCGCTCGCCGCTTCGCCATCAGATGATTTTGCCTCAACAGCGACGGTAGCTGAGTCCAATCCGCCAAAAGCCGCCTGAGGACCATTCTGAGACCAGGGTTGCCGCGCGTCTTCGTGGTCAAGCGGTCTCTCGCACGTCCTGAGTCTCTTCGAGATCCTCCTTCTTGGGAACTGTCGCCTGAGGATCCGCATGAAGTGTGACTTCGACCTCGGCACCCTCCTTCAGGCGAACTGGGTTGCCATCCTCGTCTTTGAGAGTGTTCTCAATTCGGATCTCCCGATACAGGTCATCTGCTCCCTCAATCGCCACTTGCGCCTTTTCCGGCTCGCGGGGATGCGCAGGCTTGATGATTTTTTCGACAATTGCAGGCAGGGTCACACTTGGTTTTTCTTCCACAGGAATTTTCCTTTTGATCTCGACTAGTCGACCGGAGAGTCAGGACTTAGTTTAGCAGCAGAGTTGCCATCGGTGTACAGGAAACTCCGTAGTAGTGGGTTTCACGAGGGATCGTCTTCTTTGAAGTGAACTGGGCCCGACACGCACGCATCCAATGCTCGGGTTATCCTTTCGCTCGAGCCTGCAAAGCGACGTTCATTCCTCGATGTGTCGGTGATGTGACTTTCCGGCGCAAACAGAAGGAATTAAAGGACAAACCTTGGGACAGACGAAAGAGTTAGCGCGCTTCGTCGCAAACAGGCTGTATGAATACCGATGCGGGAAAGTACCTGTTGAATCGATTCTCGGGTCAAAAGCCGCAATCACATTTTCGGCTGGCAACCGTCGCGGCCGCGCGCGCGGTTTCGCGCTTCGGAACCCTATTCAGATTGGCTCTCTACGGAGCCTTTGAGCACGACGCCTTTGCGGTCGCGAAGGCGTCGGCATATTCCTGCATTCTCACTTTCTTCCCTGCGTTACTGGTGGTCGGTTCCGTGCTAGCGACCTCTCGCAAGTTCGATGTATTTGCGCTCGAAATTTCCAATGCCCTTGGGCGCATCTTGCCGGCAGGAAGTGGCACCGCCATCGGATACTTGAGGAGTGATACCGACCGGCCCATCAAATTCTTGATCTCAACTTCCTTGCTCACCACATGGACCGCATCCGGCGTGGTGATCTCGTGGATGCAGGGCTTTCGCAATGCATATCAACTCCCTCAGTCGTGGGGTCTGGTCAAGGAACGATTAATCGCATGCTCGCTGGTGATCCTCGCGGGAGTTCCCATGACCTTCGCCACGATTCTGATCGTATTCGGCAGCCAGATCGAGACTCGCATTCAGTTCTACACGGGACATGCGCTCGCACCTGTCGTAGTGGTGATAGGGGCTGGGATGCGCTGGCTTCTCGCAATTCTGACCAGTATTGCGGTCATCGCTCTGATCTACCACAATGCGATTCCACGGACTAAGCACTGGCGTTGCGTACTCCCAGGTGCCGCACTGGCGACCGGGATGTGGTTTGGTGCAACCTTGGCCTTTGGTTGGTACCTGAACCGCTATGCTGACTACAACGTCATTTACGGTCCGTTGGGAGTGGGCATCGCTTTGCTCGTCTGGATGTATCTGCTGTCATTCGTTGTGCTGGTAGGAGCCGAGTTCAATGCGATGATCTTTCCGCGCACGGCCCCCCCTCTTCGAGTGCCTGAGGAAATACAAGGATGGCGCGCCGCGGCTTAACCAGCCTGGGCATGCCGACATCGTAGTTTGGCAAAGTCGTTTTGCGTACAACGTGCCAGAATCCTCCATTGCGAATCGGATCGACAATCGGAAAAATCCGGAAGAAACACACCACATATTAGCGCTGGAGTAGACAAGCACGCTGATTCAAATCGGCCGTCTGCCGACCAAAGCAGCATAAGAACGGCTACTTTGTGGAAGGCAGCAAATATAATCGGCTCGCTTCCGAAAAATGATCGGAACGGGTTGGGTTTCGAAAGACACTGGAGTTCCAATCAGTATTCGGCCTGGTTCACCTCTTTCTTAAGGCCGAACGCGTGCAGAATATCAAGCGCGAATTCGCTCACAAAATTGTAGCCACTGCCAATCCCCGCCTGCGACAGAAGGCTGTATGCACCGCCTTTCCAAATGCCGTGGCGGCCGGGCAGCCACCAGTTGTACATCATGCCCGCGGCGAACGCCCCAGCGTAGGTAGGAGTCTGCGGACGCAGTTCGCGTTCGGTTCGGTTATAGGCCACAAAGTTTCTGGATACGGCATGCAGTGTACGCGGCCAAAGCCCCTTGCAGCGGCAAAAATCGTACCGCGGCTCATATCCAAGCAAGGCATTGCCGCCTGCGACCAGACTGTTTTGCATCACAAATTGCCCATACCGTGCGGCGTAACGCCTACCGTAGCCAGGGAAGCCCCCGGCCCATTGACGTGGTTCTCCTCGCATCTGGTCGATACCCGCTGAAAATGCTCTCGCGACATAAGACCCCGCGGTGAGGAACGTTTGCCGCACATAAATCTGTTCTCGCTGTTTCCCTGTCAGAGGCTGAAGAGTCTCTTGGATAGGAATATACGGACCAATGATCCATTCGATCGGCAATCGCCGCAACCTTGCAGGCCTCGACGGTTGTTTCTCAATCTCTTTGGGGCTCGTTTGATCCTGGCTAACGGAGGTCTGACTATTCTGCTGAGCCGCCAAGGGCGATATCAGCAAGTTAAGACCGAAACACAGTGCGAAGAAAAACCGCGGGCGAAGAAAACACTGCGAATGAGTTCCGAGGCGCGACCGGGATGTGGCATGAATGCTAATTGAATCCTCCTCTCGCCTTCAGAACAACAGCGAAGTAGCTTGCTTCCCGCAGTCCCTTACCTCAAAGAAATTACCAAATCTTCCTGGTCTCCGTCGTCCTTGCAAGATCAAGAAACGTTGGCAGCGAGCCACGTCAGTCGAATTTGAGCTTTGGGTAATCGCCGCGAGTCTCGCCCGGCGGCCCGGAATGCTTGCTAAGGTCGCGAGTGAAGTCTCAGTTTTGCGTCTGGTGACGGCTACAGGATTATTCCGGCGAAGCTACAGCATTTGAGGGAAGACAATGGCAATGCACAAGGCCACGCAGCCGAGGTAGAAATTACCCGTACCGTTTCTCATAGGCATGGGCCTTCAGTCGCTTGCGGTTTGGCATTGGTAATGCTTGTTACCTATTTGGTAGGCCAGTGAGGTGAATTCCAGAGAACGTTGAACGAGGTTCATCCCTCTCCGGCCGAGAAAGGGAGCCTCAAATGAATCGCAATGGAACGATAAAAAGGATTTTCCTCTGCTGTATTGTTGTGATCACCGCGTTAGTAACTGCTGAAGTCGCCGCACAGAATCCACAATCACAAGAGCAGCAAACCGAACCGATGGAAAAGACACCGGTGTTCCGGGCCAATGTGGTATCGCGCACCACCAAGGCCGTCGATTATCGCCATCGTGGTGGGTCGACACGAGTCAATCTGAAAGGCACTGACCTGATGCCCCAGGTGAACGGCGAAGCAAAAGTTGAAAGCAGAACCGGGCGTTTAGAAATCGATGCCAAGCTGAGCGGCATGCAGCCAGCCAACAATTTTGGACTCGAATACCTGACGTATGTGCTCTGGGCCATCACTCCGGAAGGCCGGGCAAACAACCTCGGAGAAGTTATTCTCAACGGTGATGGCAAGAGTGAATTGCACGCCACAACAGGTCTGCAGGCGTTCGGACTGATCATCACCGCTGAACCTTACTTCGCAGTCACACAACCGAGTGATCTCGTGGTGGCAGAGAACATCATTCGATCGGATACCAAAGGGAGAGAAGAGGCCATTAATGTCAAATACGAGCTTTTGCCCAGGGGCCTGTACGCAGCACAGGTGGAGCCGTTGCGGGATGTCGTCTACGGAATCGACACCAAGGCTCCTCTGGATCTGTTCGAAGCTCGGAATGCCATAAGAATCGCCCGTGCGGCCAAAGCGGACCAATACGCTTCGAGCACATTTGCCAAGGCGGAACAGGACTTGAAACAAGCCGAGGATTATTACAGACGCAAGCAGGGGAGGACGCCAATCGGAACCGTAGCGCGAGAGGCAGCTCAAACTGCAGAAGAGGCAAGGCTCATCTCCCTAAGGCGTCAAGAAGAAGAACGCGTTCAAAAAGAGAAGGAAGCTGCTGCAGCCCGGGAGGCCCAAGCCAAGGCCGAAGCGGAATCTGAATCACAGCGCCGCCAGCAAGCCGAGTCTGAGCGGGTTTCGGCAGAGCAGGCAAAAGCAGAAGCCGAGCGCGCGAAGCAAGAATCAGATCTGGCGGCCCAAAAAGCTGCCCAGGAGAAGCAAGAAGCGCAGGCGGCCCAAGCCGCCGCCCTTGCGCAACAGCAGGCACTGCAAGCAGAGAACGAGCGAGCGCGCTCGCAAGCCGAAGAAGCAGAACGCGGGCGACAGAAAGCGGAAGCCGACAAGGCCGAACTGCGTTCTCGATTACTGCAACAGCTTAACTCTATCCTTGTGACGCGAGACAGCGCCCGCGGGCTAATCGCCACCATGCCCGACGTGCTTTTTGAGACTGGCAGCTACGTCCTGAGGCCTCAAGCCCGGGAGCGATTGGCGAAAGTCGCCGGTATCCTGCTTGCGTATCCCGACCTGCGCCTGGAAGTTGACGGACACACAGACAGCGTAGGGAGCGATGCGTACAACCAACAGCTGTCAGAAAAACGTGCTTCCTCCGTGCGTGATTATTTGGTGCAGCAAGGGATCCCCATCGCTTCAGTCACGATGGTAGGTTTCGGGAAAACACAACCGATCGCATCGAATGCGACCGCTGCTGGGCGGCAACAGAATCGAAGGGTCGAGCTGGTGGTCTCGGGCGACGTCATTGGCACCAGAATTGGAGGCGGCAATTCAGTGCCTGAAGGTCGTCCTAGCGATTCGACGTCAGTGCCACCGCAACCTCAACGGTAAAGATTGAGTAAGGAGGAGGCGCAAAAATGCAGCGACTCTACCGCGTCGGACTACAGAAAGCGCTGCTGGTCCTTTGTTCTCTGTCAGTGTTCGCCCCACCGATGCCGGCTGAAGCTGGCGGAAATGAAGTGCTTGGGGAGATCGAACTCCAGGGTGCCACCAAAGTCGAGAAGACCTCAGGCGTGTGGGTCGATGGTCAGTACGTGGGTTATTTGAAAGAACTCAAGGGATCAAAGAAGATACTGCTTCTCCCAGGTGAACACGAGATCGCGGTGCGCCAGGCCGGATACAAGGACTTTATTCAGAAGATCAGCGTTCAACCTGGACAGAAGCAGGTCATTCGGGTTGCGATGGAGGCGGCACCACGCGGCCAGCCCCCTGCTGTCACTGCTGAAATCAAACTGTCAGTTGTACCGAATCGCGCGGCGGTGTTTCTCGATGGTGCCTTCGTGGGACACGTGGCCGAGTTTAGTGGGGTAGGAAGAGGAATGCTCGTCGCGCCGGGCAAGCACAAACTCACGATCAGCTTGCCTGGATACCAGACTTTCGAAACGGAAATTGACCTCGTCGCGAATCAAAAATTCCAGATCAAGACTGAACTCGCCAAGACCAGTTCGCCGCAGCCTGTTGCTCCCTGAGCCCGATTGGTTACATCAATTGAGCAACGATCATGACCTCGCCAATAATCAGCGCTTTACGTTGACTGCTTATTAGGTTTCTGCACCGCCCGCAGGACCGCATCGAGCTTGCCTTCGATCGTGTCGAGCCGCGACCGGAGCCACGTATGACTGGCGATCTGGTTTGTGTCTTCGCCGACTCTCGCTATTTTCGCTCGCTTCCTTCGGACAACGGCCTTCGCTTGTTCGATTGGAATTTGCTCGAACTGAAGATTCCGAGTTTTTGCCATAACTCCCAAACCTCACACGCGGCCCCAGTATTGGAGTTCGCACAGTCTAGCATCATTCCCAGAAAAACCCTGAAAGTCTCGTGTGTGACTATCTCGGCTCTCCAGATAGCGGATCGGTGGCTCGGGTGTTAAGCCCGGCTAGTGTAAATTGCCCTAACAGGCGCACCGTAGCGATAGCGTCGAAGGAAACAGGGATCCACATCCCGTTCAATTCCGCGTATTGCAGAGTGATATGAATATCCTTAATCCAAAACGAGGGGCTTTTGGCGGGGACTCCTTCAATCCGGCGGATATGGAACGTGCTCGCATCTACCCAGATCTGGCCGCGTAAAAGGTATTTATCCTTTCGCTTGGGGACGATCCGCAAAACGTACTCAGGCGCAACCCCGAAGTCTTCCTCTCTCAGAAAGACGAAGTCATAGTTCATCCGAGTAATCTCGCTACCACGTCTCTTCTTCGCCGACTCGGTTTCCCGATCTAAGAGCTCGCGAACTATTTTTTCTCCCCTTGAATTCCCTCGTACCTGCGTAATCTCGTAGGCCTTCGTGTCGGGAGGAACGAACTTGATCTGTGCTATTACCTCGGAGGTGGGTTGCTTATCATAGCCGCGGAACACTTTGTATTCTCGCGTTACCTCATACGGTCGGGATTGAGCGGGGTCCTGGTGTTGGACCTCCTCCACACGTTGCAGTACCAGGTCCAGATCGGGAAATTTTATTTCAGCAACCGGGGACGCCTGCGATGATGCAGCGAGAGTCGCCAGAAAGACAATACTCAACAACCAGAGTCTCGGCGTACCTGGTTTAGCAATTTCTGCCTTGCGAATCACGGGCATCTGCTCTCAGAGCGGAGTTGTGAGTGAACCAGTGAACCAGCAATTCCATGGCTATGAGTGTCAGGCTTAGCCATTCTCAGCGCTTCGCATTCTGGAGGTTGGAGATAATCGGCCGTATTTCTGACAGCACGGCGGCGTCTCCTTTCGCGAGATCACCCGTGATCTGATCGCGGGTCGCCAGGGTATCACGAAGTAAGTTGCGAACTGCGGGATCCTCGGTGCCGCCGACAACTCGCTGCGCTTGATCAAAAAACTCTTTCGCGTACTCGCCGGCCAGTCCGTAATTTTTTTGCACGGCTTCCAGATACATCATGGTGGCTCTGTCACGAAGCTGCGACAATTGTCCACTGGACTGACAGGATGCTAATTGTTTTGACGCAGCGGATAGTTCCACCTGTACATGCTGCAGCCTCGCATACTGCAGGATGAACCCGGCAAGAAATCCACCAATCAATAACAAAAACCAGAGGACCAGTCTACGTCTCATTGATCTCGGCCTCCCTGTTGGGCTGCATCACTGTCAAGCCGCACTCTCTGCGTTTCTCCTTTGAGTTCCTCCAAACAACGGACCCTCGCCGGATCGCGCGCTACCTACGATTTTTGGTTTATCTACCCTTGCGCTTCGCTGACCGTTGACTACCTTTACTGTATAGTCTTTGACTCACCTGGCGAGATCCCTTTGCAATCAGAACCTTGATACGCGCTGTGCGCTGTCCTATCCATCACGATGGGCTGCGACTGTCGCGACGTCGTACTCTCCATGTGGAGCTTCTCGCTCATCTTCTCCTGGCTATCAAATTTGATGTCCATGTGCCCCTTCCCGCCCCCATCCGACAGCTTGCAAACAATATCGGCCGACATCTCCGAGGAGTCCTGATGCATATTGCTGAGCTCGCAGCTCTTCTTCTGCTGCATATCGGCAAACGACTTCTGCCAACCTTCCCGCGTCATGCAAAACTGCGTAATGTCCGTTCTTGGTGCCGCTCCCGGCACCGGTACTCCCATTGCCTTCATCTTCGCCGCTGCCTCCGCTGGAATCTGTACCCCGGTCATCGTAGTCGTGGAGGTTCTCTGCCACAGGCCCATCTTCACGGCCGGGACCGTCAGCACATTTTGCGGCGACGCTGCAACCGAACCCGCCAGCACCGCGATTGTCAAACAGAACTCTCTCTTCATCGCATCTCCAGTGATCTTACTCAGGCAGCATGACAGGCTCCGCTTTCGCAGGTCTGAGCAAGATAGCTCAGGTGTCGGATAGGAATTTCTGCCAAAAGGCCCGGCGCCAAGAATTGAATCGGATCGTACCGAGTCGAATTAGAAGCAATTTGTACCAATTCGACCTTTGGATGGGAATTCTCCGGTTCGTATGACGCGGACGCTAGAATGGTTGACCAACGCCTCTGGAATGTTTTTGGCTGATCGTTTGCCGCTGTGCGATCATTCCCAGAGTCAGGACAGCAAGGATACACAGCCAAGCGAACCAGTCGCCGAACTGGGAGTACGTCGTTTTCACGCCACGGCTGGGCACCTGCGCGATGAGCGTTAACTCAGCCGCGTGGTACTCGTCCATTGAGGCCACGAGTCGGCCTTCGTAGTCGTAGGCTGCTGACAAGCCTCCGTTGCTTTGCCGCACTAGGTTGAAACCCTGTTCGATGGCCCGAAAGCTCGCGATTTCGGTGTGCCGCGGATCGATCGCTCGCCAGTCGCCAGCTGGACTTAATACAACATCCGCGCGTTGCGCTCCTGCCTGGGCCATCAACCTCGGAAAATCCGTGTCATAGCAGATAGCGGTGCTCAATCTGCCGTACGGCGTATCAAGGTAGCGCAGCGTTCCTTCCGACCTTACCGACACTGCGGCTTCCGGGCCAGGTGTTGGGCGAGCTTTCAGATATTGCCAAGCTATCTCACCGGATGGCTCGATGAAGACGAATTTGTTCTCCAGCGGATGCGAAAGCCCCGGAGTCCACGTTCCCAGCGGTAAACCCAGATAAATTGAGTACTTTTTCGCAAGAGTCTGAGCGCGGGTGAGCAGATCCGGCTCATCTTGCTTGAGAACAAACGTCGCCGTTTCCGACCAAAAGATGATTCGTGCTCCAGCCTTTGCTTCGCGCTCGCTCCTCGTAAACAGTTCGTTCTGGCCGGTGCCCGTTATGGTTCTGAACAGACTGACCTGTTCAGCCGTCGCCCTCTTTTCCATCACAGCCTTGAGAAGACCATCCGGCAACGGGCGTCCTTCCTTCGTTGGTGATAAGGAAGCCACACGCACTGTCGGCGATGATGGAGGGTGGAAGGAAAGGCGCGCGGCGCCCAACAAGATCACCGGGACGTAAACTGCACAAAAAAGCGCCATGGGCCGCCACGCTTCCGCTCCGATTGTTTTCCTTTGCCAGGTCGAATTCACTGAGGCAGCGAACCAGCCAATCAAGAAGGTAATACCCCAAAGTCCGGTCACGGATAACAATTGGATTAGGGGTAGATTGCCGCTCTGTGTATAAGCGGCCGATCCCCAACTACCCACGGGTCCATGGGAAAAGGCGAATTGCGTGCCGACCAACGTACAAGGAAAGATCAGCGTGCTGAGTACACCTTTGAAACGAGAAGCAATCAATCGATCTGCCAGATAGGGAGGAGGGCTGAGAAGCCGGAGATGAGCCAGAACACGTAGAAGAAGATTCCTGGAATCGGGATCATGCCTCTCATGGCGATTGCGCGCGGGAATAACAGCGTAAAATAGGCAACCACCAAGCCGATCTTTACCGGCTGGGTCCGCACGAATCTCAATAACAGGGCTGGTGCCAGCCACGCCGCCAACGCGATCGTGTTCCTTCCATCTGCAAAAAGCAGTAACGTGGCAGCGCATGAGAGCCACATCCACGAAAACGCCAGCGAGGTTTCGGGCTCCCGCTTGTCAAAGTGAATGTTGGGAGTATCGCTTACAGAAGTGATGGTGGTTGCCATTTTGCCTTCCTTGGCATTCCTTCACTTACCTTTCGCAAACAGCCTCACACAGCACTATCGATCACTCGTGCGATGAGTCTGTGGCGAGCTACCTTAAAGCGCGTGGCTCTTCGGGCATGGTCCTTGGTTGGCGAAGGATTCGCTGTCAGCAGCCGCGGAACTGGCGATCCTAAGATCCGCACAACGAACATCGCTGTGTCTAAGGGTCTCACAGTATCCTCCGGCATTCACAGGATCGTCACGGGCGTGTGCTGTTGGCGCTGCGCAATATCGTCAGAACAGTTAAAGATCAAAGCCGTGTGAGCGCCTTCTCCGCCAGTACTTTATCGATGGCGAGAATATCGTCCGCATATATTTGCGGTCCTTTTCCACCTTCTTGGCGCATGCTCTGCGACAAACGACTAGGCAAGTTCAGCCGGATCATAAATGCCGCGTTGCCCTTGCGGACGGTCAACGCGTACATGGCAAAATTCGCCTCATCTCCCAATCCGGAAATCTTCGTTTCGCCATTGCCAGGCGTAATCTTTGTGAGGTCTGCTGCTGTCTTCCCGATGGGCATCATCGCCCGTGATTCGATTCCGTCCCAGCTGCTGGTAATTTCCGCGCTGGCTACCGATGCATCTGCACTCGTGTAGGTACAACTGTTGGAGTTGTCTTCCGCTTTGGCCTTTATGAACTGCTCACCCGTCGCCAGCGACATCTCTTCTTTGGTGACCAGCGAGCAAGGGTCATGCTTCCCACTCGATTTAGAGGACTGTGTTGCCGCTCCCGAACCACCCTTCTCTTGGTCGGTTCGCTTGCTCGTACACGCCACGAGAATTAAGGCCAAAAGTAGCAGTAAAATTGTCAATTTCATTGAGCTTCTCCAAAGGACGAACGGTTGAGAAAAACGAAACAGATTGAGCCTTAACGTCAGGCTCTAAAGACAACTCGACCAGACCGAGTAGCGCACTTCCATAGCCCTGCATTGAAGTGCTTTCCTGCTTAGCGACCCGTTCGACAGCGTCGCGTCGTGTACGCTGATGAAAATAAGTTTTCCCAATTGCCCGCCCGCATCCTTTCCTGGGAATGAATAATAGTCGCCGAGCTTAGCGCGAGACACAATCTCTGACGCGAGTTTCAGGTGTCAAACCGCGCAAGACGTTCTACAAGACATCACCTATCAGATAGCAGAGCTCCGACCCATCAGTGTTGCGGCAATTAGCAGGCACAGTCCTCCCAGTCCTGCAACCAGTCGCGCAAGATGCCCTTGCCACCACCGGTCACGCATTCCCGTCCAGTTGGCGGGCGGCGAATTGCAGCTCCAGGTCATCACGATAGCGTTCAGCGGTTGATTCAGAAACCGCGTGATCAAGCCAGCCGCCGCAAAGCAGACTACGGCGGCAATGAGCACATCCAACCGCATGCCTTCTCGTCGTGCGAGCACGGCGGACCCGATTGTCATCAGTACCGTAATCATCCCAAGTGCCGGCAAGACTCTGTTCAGTCTGCGGATGGCTTGCTGCTGCAGCAGGATATAAGACGCGGCATCCAGCCCCGCAGGGTTGAGAAGGAACCAAATCCCGAATATCGAACCAACCAAAAGCGAAGCGAGCAGCATGTCGGCGAACTCGATCACTATCGAAAGCATGAGAGCTTTCGCGGGTCCTGCTGCTCGATCTGCAAGGTATTCACTTCAGGCCTTGTTTAGGGCTGCGGAGGGGTGGCCGCTTCGCACGCTCATTGTCGGGCGGGCCACCGGGCCGGGAAGGCGGTTCCAGCGCTTTGCTCGCCCGAACGGTTAATCTCTCGGCATGCGGGGTCGAGATCGTTTCGTCGTCGTGAAGAACTACGTTTAGCAGCGAACTGTGAACACGCAAATTGTCTCCGATGTCATAGTTGATGAAGCCGAGTTTCCTGAATCGATTCATGAAGAAGCTGACTCGCGAACGTGTCGTCCCCACCATCTCAGCCAGCGTTTCCTGACTTAATCGCGGCACTGACATTTCCGAGACCCTCTCCTTCCCAAAGTGCGCCATGAGTAGCAGAACGCGTGCTAACCGTTTCTCGCTGGAATTAAAAAGCTGATCGACCAAATCATCCTGATAACGCATGTTCCGCTTCAGCAAATGTTTGACGAACATGGCTGAAAGTCTCGCTTCCAAGCTCATCGCCTGCATCATCGCCTTTTTCTCGACATGTAGAAGCACGCAGTCTGTGATTGCAGTTGCGGATGACATGCGCACAAGCTGGCCGGCAAGTCCACTTTCCCCAAAAAAGTCTCTTTCGCCCAAAATGGCGAGAGTTGCTTCTTTCCCGGCTTCAGAAACGACACTGAGCCGTACCTTCCCCCTTTGGATAAAAAATAGTCCGTCCGTCGATTCCCCTTGAGTGAAGATTGTGTCCTTTTTTTGAAAAGACAGCATTTCTCTCCCCTTCCCAATTGTCGAAAGGAAAACAACAGGATCGAAGGCAGGCTTTCTTTTGGCGCGATTGATTTTCTTGATCAAAGTTTGCCTTATCTGAGACGGTAGCCATCATCAATTGTGCGGTAAAGGCATCAGTCTTCGATGGTCAGTAATGCTCACAATGCACTAGTTCAGCCGGGAGCGATCAGGGCTCTGCCAAGCCACTTTTCGCAGTCAGCCAGGTTTCGGGCGAGATCGGATGATTGAGCACACCAAAGAACCGGAGGAAAACAGGAATAGTAGCTGTGCCAAAAGATATTTTGAGAGACTCGATTTGATATTTGCCGCCTTTGGGGACGATAAAACAAGTCACGCCACAGTTGACGCGTACACGACCAGTTCTTGCCGATTCTGCAACTTCAAGAAATGAACGATCCGGGCTACGCAGGTTTGTACTTTCGCTTCAGTAAGGGTTCAGTTTCGTTGCGATACCGCGGTTGTTCAGGTCTTGACCTGCGGCGCGATAAATCGGGCCTAACACTCCCGTTTGTTCCCAAAGCAACCCATTTGACGCCTCCTGCCTGGTCTCAACGAAGCGCTGACCGGAACGCAATACGCCGTTCCGTTCAGTGGGTTTACTTGGCTATCTATTTCTTGTCTTGTGCTTCTGCAATTCGCGCCTGCTGGCCTGCATCTGATACGGCCTTCATAAATGCATCGGCAATCTTGGGGGTTGACACCCTTCCCGAAAGAATGTTGCGAAACTTCATGTTCTTGCCGTAAATGGCGCGAGTGGAGTCGTCATCCTGCTGTACAACAGCACCTTCCAGGGTCAGGCCGGCGAACGCGCCCTTTGAGCGCGAGTATGTCAGTACCTGGGTATTCATCTTCCAATCCGTTCCCGCAGATGCGTGGCGGCCGACTGGGCCCGCAGCAGCCGATCCTTCGCCCGTCAGTTGGAACTTGCTCGAGAGGAGATGCTGGAAACCCTGGTCGTTCATGACCAGCATGACCAAGTCCACGCCTTCGACTCCGATCTGCAATCCCCAACTTCCGCCACCAACGGAGACGAACGCGGGTGCGCTCCAGCCAGCGGATGTGCGGCAAGAGGCCACGCCACGTCCATGCTTGGCGCCGAAGATGAATCCCCCTTTAATTAAATCTGGCACTACCAGGATGCATTTTGCATTGCTCAATACTTCTTCCGGAATCCCTTTGTCGGGAGTCGCCATAATCGCGTGTAGAACGTCGACTGATGATTCCAGGCGTGCAACCGTGTCTTCCCGGGCTGAACCTGCCCATGCATAGCTCCCAAACAGGCCAATAAAGCCCATTAATAGTACTGATATTGTTTTCTTCATGAGTTTGTTCCTTTCAGAAACGCTGGAACTAAGGGGGAGAAAACTTCAGATGGGCTGACTTAGTTCAGAGGACCTGAAAGAGAGAGCGGAGTTGCTCGCTCTAGAATTATGGTGGCCCCATAGGGAAGGAATAGCTGGTCTAAAATGCTCATTTTTGACCTGGACCATTGCCGAGGACCCATGACAGCGTGCTGCCATACTTTGGTTTTCGTGACCTGCCGGGACACGGCCGATGTAGGGGCATTTGCGACCTGATGTTCCCTTCATTGCACCCGGCCGGCACCACGCTCAGAAGGAAGTGAACCACAGCCCACAGGATATGAGCAGGGTCAGATATGTGTACAAGCGCATCTACGGACTTCAAAACGGCATCGGGCAAGTGCGCATGGTCAGTATGACAACAGGAAGCTTCGGCCGGACCTGTTTGATCTCAGTTGTGATGATTGAGCCGTTTGAAACGCCAAGCGGATATTCAAGCACAATCGCATCCACACACCGCGACATGAAGAGCTGTAAGCCATCATAGCCATTAGTGGCGGTGACGAACTCGTATCCGTTCTCCTCCAGCAAACTCAACCGAGCCGGGTCGCGGTGAATGCAGAGCAGCGTGTGCGGCGAGCCATTCGGCCCAGATTTATCAGATGCTAGCTGCCGAATTCTGTTCACAATTGCTCATGATTCAGTGCTCGCAGCTCCCACCAGAGGACGAGCAGTTTTGACCGGATGTATTGGACGCAGAGAAGTATCTTTATGTCAGAGCGGCCGCACCCTCGAAGGACGCCCCATGAGGCGACAACACACCTGCACGTCTCGGCTTATTCCTGTGACAAATGCAGAGGGCCCGGTTTTCAGGCTGCACTGCCCTCCCCGAGAATGAAATATCGAAAGAGACTGATATCAGAAACGCAGGGGCGATTTGCCTAGCGTGCGGTCATAGGCAGCACAAGGGAACTGTAGTGGGAGGAACGCGCGATTTTGCGCCAGTTCAATGGGACCCCACCGAATGCTGTCGAACCAGAACATCCTGGTGAGGTCGTACTTTGAGGAGTTCACTCGTGAAGAAGTACACTAAGGTCCAAGTGGAGCTGGAGACCGTCTGGTTTGCTCCGCTTGTTCCTCCAAGTCGTCCTTACAGAACTATTACCACACTTCATGGTCTGATTGGATTCGCTGGGATCGCGTCGAACATCGAAACGCATGACACCTAGGAACCGGAGTTATGCAAAATCAGAGTCCACTCGCACCAACCTTGGCCGGCAACGGCGAGATCAACTGGATAACAACTTTTTTCATGGCCGTCTTTCATGCTGGCGCGATCGCGGCGCTCTTCTTTTTTACTTGGAAGGCTCTCTGCGTGGCAATTGGGCTTTGGTGGCTATCGGTAAGCCTCGGCATTGGGATGGGCTATCACCGGCTGCTCACACATCGCGGCTATCGAACCCCCAAGTGGGTCGAGTATTTTTTGACCTTCTGCGGCACGCTGAGTCTCGAAGGTGGGCCTATCTTCTGGGTAGCTACGCACCGCATTCACCACAGGTTCACAGACCAGGAGGGTGATCCGCACTCACCCCGAGATGGAAAATGGTGGGCGCACATGGGATGGATCCTCATCGGCAAATCCATGCATCGTGACACCACCACGCTGACCCATTACGTACCTGATCTCGCCAAAGACAGGTTCCACGTATGGATCACGAAGTATCACTACCTGCCAATAACCGCTCTAGGCCTGGTGTTGCTGGCCATTGGCGGACTGCCATTTCTTCTGTGGGGAGTTTTCTTTCGAACCGTTGTCGGACTGCACGCCACCTGGTTGGTAAACTCAGCCACGCACATCTGGGGCTCTCGCCGCTTCGCAACCCGCGATGATTCCACGAATAACTGGCTGGTCGCCCTGCTCACATTTGGCGAAGGTTGGCACAACAATCATCATGCTCATCCAAGCGCTGCCCGGCATGGCCTGCGGTGGTACGAGCTAGACATGAATTGGTACGGAATTTGGATGCTGAAGGTGCTCGGCCTCGCCAAGCAGATCAAATTCGCACGATTGGCGCCGTTGGTGCAGTGACATTTATTTGCTTTTCCGAGCCAGTTGAGCGAATTAATTCTCAAGATTTGAATTGTGGTTGGGAACCGCTTTGAGCGCAGTGTTTTTCTCTGATGTGCTGGCGGAAGGTCTCCTTGAAGTACGCGGGCGTGTTCAGCTGGCGCGGTGCCTCCAGCGAACGCTTCACGATGCCTCGACTGACGCGGTGATTTGCCGCTTGACCCGATCCCGTTCCTCATTGCCCAGACTGACGCGAAAGTCGTCTGCATCGGGCAGCGTATTACTTTGCGCTCAAACGCGAACTTGTCGCGGATTTCCTTAGAGGTCGGGTAATCCTGTGATGTCAAGCAGGAGTGAGGGCACATGCGACTGCATCCGCTTTGAATAGCAGCTCGCAAAGTGCGCGTTTCAATTCTGCTACGGGCTATGCCTGAGGTGTGGCGGCGATAGTGGGCTTCAGCAGCTCAGTGCTATACCTTTTACGAACTACTGCATCTCATGTCAGAACGCGGTGGAAGATCAGCGACGCCTACCTCAAGCAGCATAGGTGCAACAACAGTGAGAGTCTATCTCGTCAATCCGAGTGACAAATCCTTCGGCATCGGTGTCATCACGCCTAGGTGGCTGTACGTGCTCGCTGCCGCGACACCCTCCTGCTTCGGCGATCCTGTAATCGTCGATGAAACCTTGGAGCAGTTGGATGCCACATGCATTTTAGCCGGCGACATTGTTGGCATTGGAATTCACACGGGCAACGCACTGCGTGGCTATGAAATCGGGAGGTTGGCTCGTCAACGCGGGGCGTTCGTGGTGTTCGGAGGAGTTCATGCAACCCTATTCCCCAATGAGGCGCACGAACTCGGAGGCGCACACGCCGTAGTAAAGGGCGATGGCGATACCGTCTGGGCAGCTGTTTTGGAGGACTGCAAAAATCATTCGCCGAAACATGTGTATGCAGCTGGACGCATTGAAGCTTCTGCATTTCAGTCCGCACGCTGGGATTTATTACCACGCAATCGATACATGTGGGCTTCTGTACAGACCGTCAGAGGATGTCCCAAGCACTGCTCGTTCTGCTCCGTTTGGCGGACCGATGGTCAACGTCCCCGCATTCGCACCACTGACACTGTTGTTCGCGAGCTTCAGCAGTTGCGGCGCTTAGGCTTTCGGTTTGTCTTGCTTGCCGACGACAATTTCTATCCCGTCTCTCTTACCGACCTCAAACTCGCCTCTCGTCAGACCAACACGCAACGTTTGGATGAATTGAAGGCAATCCGGGCGGAACGTTTTGAACTGATGGAGCGCCTCGCGGCCGATGTTCCGCCAGACATGGTATTCTTCACGCAAATCACCATGGAGGCTGTTGAGGACCCTGCATTTCTCGACGCCATGAGTAGGGCGAAGATCAAGGGCGCACTTGTCGGTATTGAGGCGGTGACACCTCAGGGATTGAAAGATATTTACAAGGACTTTAACGCCGCGGGAGAAGAACTGGTAAACCGCTTACGGCTGTTTCCTCAGCATGGAGTCAAGGTGCTGGGGTCTTTCATCTTTGGCTTGCCGAGTGACCGCCCTGAAACTTTTGAAGCTACTCTTTCCGTGGCACAAAGAGCCGACCTTGCGTTCGCACAGTTTGTCATGCTCATGCCGTTTCCTGGGACCGTCGATTTTGAACATTGGGAAAAGACCATGCGGCACGATTCAACGAGGATCGCCGGAGTTCCTCTCACCAGGCATTGGCTTATTCCTCGTGAGCTCCGGCCGAAAATCTTTTCCCCTCACCCCTCGATGTCATCTGAGGAAATTCGGCAACGAACGCAGCAGGTCTGGGATAGGTTTTATAGCGTCAGAGCTATATGGAGGCGCGCCCATTGCGTGCGCTCACTCAAGTCTCGTTTTGCCTTTGTGCTTATTTCGAAACTCTACAGACAAATGTACGCAAATACGGGTATCGCGATTGACAGTGCACGTGTTAGCCGTTCCGTCCGCTGGGCGCGCTGGATGGCAAAGCCCTGTCGCATGTTGTTTGCCGCTCGTCCGATACCAACTGCAGGTAATTTGCAGCCGTTCTGAGCTCTCTTGATCCCTTTTTGCGTCCGGCATCCTCGATTCCAGGGCATACCGATCTGCCACCGTTTGCTGATCCCCATGATGGCCAGGGCTTGTGCTGGGTACGGTCGGCGAAGCACTCTTGAAACGAGCGGCGAGAGACCATCGTCGGCACCCTGCAGTGGCGGGTAGGACTCCAGTATTCACTGGCCCAACTCCGCGGCCTGCATTTGCAGGTAGCTCGGTATATCGGCGAGAAGCTGCATGGATCTCTCCGGGAACGGTGGACTTGACGGGATTCAGCGAAACAAGATCGAGCGCTCACTGTGTGTGCGCTGCGGGTGGGTGAATTGGATGAAGCTCGAAGTCGAATGCCATTCCGGTGTGCGGATGCCACAGTATTTGTAGGCGATCGGTGTCATCCTGCGGCACCGGGTTTGATGCCGGCAGGTCAGACTCTCACACTGGCTGTCCGGGGCTCCTTGATGACGGCGTCGGCTGATGTTTTTTGGGGCATTTATGCTCCTCCCACCTTCAGCCAGAAGGCAACGATTCCTTTCAGCCCGGTCTATTCGGAGTAAAATTGTCTTTACGGAATCGATCTCAACTCATATGCGCGGCGACGTGCCTATCACCGAAGCTGGAGGGAAGCCACAGAAACGTCAGTTGGCGTGGGGTGGACTCGCTGCTCGCTGTACGGCATGTCACTGGCAAAGAGTCTATGACCCGAAAACTCTTAAGCATCACATGCCCAACGACGAACTATCTAAGATCATTCGAGGGGAATTCGACAATCATAAATGTCAAGATTATCCGTCTGCCGATTAACTGTTTGCTTGCCCGATCCCTCTCTTCCAGAGCAAATTAGCTTGGGGCTAAATTAAGTTAAACTGTGGCGATACCGATGAGCGCCATCGACGAAGTTCTTGCCGCAAACGAAATCTATGCCCACGCCCATGAGTTCCGCAACTTAACTCCGCGTCCCGAGCGTAAGCTCGCTGTGCTAACCTGCATGGATACGCGCCTCTCCATTCGCACGCTGGGTCTGAAAACGGGAGATGCACATCTCATTCGTAATGCTGGCGGCATCGTTACCGACGACACTCTGCGCTCCCTGCTCACATCGCACTATCTACTGGGCACCGAGGAATTCATGGTCATCAATCACACGGATTGCGGACTGATGCACACGAGTGAGGACGACTTGCGTAGCCGAATCCACAATCGCACTGGGACGGCAGCAATTGCGCCCGCATTCTTCTACACCTTCCAAAACATCGAAGAAAATGTCCGGCATCAACTGCAAAAGCTTCGGACCCATCCATGGGTTCCCGAAACAATTGCCGTCCGCGGCTTCATCTATGACGTTACCAGTGGCCGTCTCCGCGAAGTCGTGTAGAACGACATCCAACCAGTATTTTTTGTCCAATCAGTTTAAGAAGCAAAACCAAGTTTGACATAGACTGATCGCTTGGTAGCTGGGTTATGAGTTTCGTTTTGAGAAACTCGGAGCACTAACAGCTCATTACGCTTCCTTCATCCGAGACAGCGAACTCGGGCGATATCGTTCGTATATTTCGATAATCAATATTTAGAGAGTAAGTCTCGAATCCCCAAGCCACCAGAACGTTAGAGCAGCCAAGGCCAACGGCCCGCTACCGTACATAACAAGCGTTCAGAACAACGGTTCGCGGCCGTAAGATCTGTTGATCTCGTCTGAGTTGCCTTCGACGGCATTGAGAAGGCAGCGACGGTTGTACCGCCACTACACTTCTAATTCGCGGCCAGTTAACTTTCGGTAGGCGTCCACATATTTTGCGCTGGTTTTTGAAACTACCTCAGAGGGCAAAGCGGGTGCCGGAGGCAACTTGTTCCAGCGGACCTCCTCGAGATAATCCCGGACATATTGCTTATCGAAGGAACTCTGGGCTTGCCCTGGTTGATATTGATCCGCGGGCCAGAATCTAGAGGAATCGGGCGTTAGCACCTCATCGGCCAAGACTATGCCTTTATCCGTCTGACCGAACTCGAACTTGGTATCGGCGATGATGATCCCATGCCTCGCCGCGTATTCCGCGGCAGCCAAATAGATCTTCAGCGTGAGATCCCGTAGCTTGGCGCTTGGCCCGGCCCCTACAATTCTTTCCATCTCTTGATAGGAGATGTTCTCGTCGTGGCCTGTCACCGCTTTTGTCGAAGGAGTGAAAATCGGCTCGGGCAGCTTATCGGATTCTCGCAGTCCACTTGGCAGCTTGATTCCACACACGGCCTCTGTCGCTCTGTACTCCTTCCAAGCCGACCCAGAGATATACCCACGCGCGACACACTCCACCGGTAACATCTCTGCTCGAACCACCAACATTGATCGCCCACGGAGTTGATCCGCGTATTTTCTAAGCTCGCCAGGATATTCCTCAACTCTCGCTGTCACGGCATGATTCTCAACAATATTCTTGAGGAAGTTAAACCAGAACAAGGACATCTGTGTCAGCACTTTGCCCTTGTTGGGAATGCCAGAGGCGAGAACGTAGTCGAACGCAGAGATGCGATCGGTTGCCACAAAAAGAAGGCGATCTTGCCCCACTCGATAAACGTCCCGAACTTTTCCGCTCGCATGCAGTTCTAGCTCGGGGAAATCTGTCTTGAGGAGCGTGTCTTGAGCAGTCGGTGCGATCACGGATGAAATCATGGTGAAAAAGTCTACCATACACACAACGTGAGATGAGGACTCCCCGGGAGCATCATGGAATTGCGCTACAAATCGCGCCGGAGAGCGCGCTGCAAGAGAGAGCCAGGCAGCCGCAATCGTCCAAGCGAAGCTCGTCGATTCTGGGTCTTGCAAAATCGCGACACTCGAAGAAAGTGTTGCGGTCCGATCTATGCCCGGGATTACGCGTGCGTAGCGCGTGGGCCACTAGCTAGAATTGTTTCTGAAACCATGGAGACTCTACGCTTGCCGGCGAATGATGATGCTGCCGTTGAGCACGCGGCCCAGATCATTCGCGCTGGCGGGCTGGTTGCCTTTCCCACTGAGACGGTGTACGTCCTGGGCGGGAACGCACTGGATGCAGCCACGGTGATGAAGATCTTCAAGGCAAAGGAGCGACCGGCCTGGGATCCCCTCATCGTGCACTTGGGTTCTCGTGAGATGCTCGAACCCGTGATCTTAAAGCCAACAGCACAGTTCGACAAACTGTTTGCCGCCTTCATGCCGGGGCCATTGACAGTGGTGCTTCTGAAGAATGCGTTAGTACCGGATGTGGTGACTGCCGGACGGAACACCGTAGCATTGCGTTTTCCGGCACATCCTGTAGCACAACGATTGATCGCGGCAAGCGCGCTGCCGCTCGCGGCGCCAAGCGCCAATCGCTTTCAGCGCGTAAGCCCGACGACGGCGGACCACGTGCTCGCCGACCTCGATGGACGAATCGATGCCGTTCTGGATGGCGGGCCGTGTCCGATCGGAGTGGAATCCACCGCGCTGGATTTGACTGGGCCGGTGCCGCTCATCCTGCGGCAGGGCGCAGTAACCCCGGAGCAGTTGCGGCAAGTTCTAGGCGAGGTCGCCATGTCCGGTTCGGATGGCGTCTCGCGTCCACAAGAGGGCCGGCCCTCGCTGGGATGATGTCCCGCCACTATGCGCCCCGCACGAAACTATTGCTAACAGACGGGCAGGAAGACGCGCTCGCGGAAAAAGCGCGGGAAATATCCAAGCAGAAATTCGGCGTGTTGCTGCCGCGCGGATGGAAGATTTCTGCTGGCGCGACGTTTGATTGGGGCGAATGGCGGGATTGGGCCGAGTTGGCTTCGCGGCTCTATGCTGCATTGCGCTGGCTCGACGAGCAGAACCTTAACGTGATTATTGCACCGTTGCCTCCCCAGGAAGGCCTCGGTGGTGCGATCAGAGAAAGACTCTTGAAAGCCGCCGGCCGAGAGACGGATGATTCAGAGTTACGAACAGGCTGATTGACCCGTCGCGTGGTGCCGGACCAAACTTATCGCTTCCTCGATTACATCGTATACAAGATTGAGGTCGTCGCTGCTGATGCAATATGGCGGCAGCAAATAAATAACGTGACCCAGAGGACGCAACAGGACACCGCGTTCCAGGAAGAACTTGTAAAGGCGGGGCTTGAGAGTTGAGAAGTACCCGGCATCATCAGCTTTCAATTCAATCGCCGCAACAGTTCCGATTTGCCGGACTTCGAGCACGTCAGAATGTGAAGAAAAATACGCCAGCCGCTGCTTGTGCAAAGCGGCAATGGCGTCGATCTGCTTCCAAACATTCCCTGCCTCAAAGATTTCCAGATTGGCCACGGCCGCGGCGCAGGCGAGAGGGTTACCCGTGTAGGAGTGTCCATGAAAGAAACTGTGTCCCTCGCCGCGGAATTCGTTGTAGACCGCCTCCGTGCAGAGCGTCGCCCCCAGGGGAAGAAATCCCCCGGTGATGCCCTTTGAAATGCACATCAGATCCGGCACGACTCCGGCGATCTCGCAGGCGAACATTTTTCCACAGCGCCCAAAACCGGTAAGCACTTCGTCGGCAATGAGCAGCACCTCGTATCGATCACACAGCGCGCGAATCTGCTTGAGGAACTCGACTGGGTGCACGATCATTCCGCCGGCGCCCTGCAGCAGCGGCTCGACGATAATGGCCGCGATTCGCTCGCCATTTTGTTCCAGGGTTGCGCGAAGCGACTGAATGCAATCGATGGCGCATTCACTTCGTCGTTTACCCACGGGGCAGCGAGCACAATACGCGGAATGGACCCGATGCACAGGAAAACGCAAGTGAGCGAACGGAGCCGTGAACCCCGAATCAGCGCTCACTGACATAGCGCCGGCGGTGTCTCCGTGGTAGGCATGGTCGAGCGCGATGATTTCCTGTTTTTGGTCGCGCCCTTGGTTTCGCCAATACTGAACGGCCAGTTTCAGCGCGACCTCGACAGCCGTCGATCCGTCATCCGAGTAAAAAATGTTGGCAAGGGCCGCGGGAATAAAGTGTCTGAGTTTTCTGGTAAGCCGCTCTACCGGCTCATGCGAGAACCCGGCGAGCAGCACATGATCCAGTTTCTCGACCTGAGCAGCAACTGCTTTTGCAATGTGCGGATGACAGTGGCCCTGCAGGTTCACCCACCAGGATGAGATCGCATCAATGATTCGCCTGCCGTCGGTTGTGTAAAGATACGATCCTTCGGCTCGCGAGATCGTCAAAGGTGGAGGATCCACGTTCGCTTGAGTAAAGGGATGCCAGATACTTAAACTGGGCGCGGCGCTCATGCGAATGCTTCCCGGATGAAATGTCGATGGAACACGCTCTCGAGCGATGCCCGATCAATGTTTTCAAGCGGAGGAAGTTCTCCGATCACCGGCTTCCCGCCGTAACGCTCGATCGCCTGCTTGTTATCCAGGTTAGGCGGACCGATCAACACAACGCCGTGTACGCGGATTTGAGCGCTCTCAAGACAGCGAATCGATAACAGCGTATGGTTGATCGTCCCAAGCGTACTGCGCGCGGCCAAGATCACTGGCAAGCCCAACTGCCGCATCAGGTCCATCATGAATTGATGCCGGTTGATCGGGACCATCACCCCGCCCGCGCCCTCCACGATCAACGGCCTTTCGCCATTGCCCGGCGGCAGATTGATTCGCTCCAGCGAAATCTCACAGCGCGCGCGCTCAGCGGCCAGATGCGGCGATACCGGATCATCAAAAACGTAAACTTCAGGCGCAGCATCGGCAACATCGAGGCCGGCCAGGCCTATGACTGTTTGCCGATCCGTGCCTTCGCTGGAGCCGGTCTGGATCGGCTTCCAGTAAGTACCTCGCAAAGCAGCGCACAAGAGTGAAGACAATACAGTCTTGCCGACATTGGTGTCGGTGCCGGTGACAAAAAATCCTTTAGGCATGGTGGAGAACTGAACTCGAGGCTATGGCAGCAGTAAGCTGCTCAATGTTGGAATTGGTCAACGCAGCAGTGAGCGAGAGCCGCACCCGCGCCGTTCCCGCCGGAACAGTCGGCGGCCGAATCGCCCGCACCGCAAAACCCTGTTCATTGAGCGCCGTGGCGAAACTTAACGTCGCGGCATTGTTTCCAACTACGATGGGGACAATCTGCGACGTGCTCGACCCGCAGGAATAACCCAGTTGCCGCAGCTTGCTTCTCAGACTTGATGCCAGGCTGTCCAGATGTCTACGCTCAGTTTCCATCGAAGCGGCCAGTCGAAAGGCGGCTCGAATCTGTCCGGCAAAATAAGCGGGCATAGCGGTGCTGAATATAAAAGTGCGAGCGCGATTGATAAGAAAGTTTCGCAGAAGCCTGCTGCCACAAACGAATGCTCCCATGCTGGCCAGCGCCTTCCCGCAGGTATGAACAACCGCCAGCGGCTGCAATCCTGCTTCGGCCGTCAACCCACGTCCCTGGGGACCGCAAACACCCGTGGCATGCGCCTCGTCCACGATCAAATCGGCATCGTACTGAGTTGCCAGGCGAGAGATTTCCGCCAGTTGCGCCCGGTCTCCCTCCATGCTGAAGATGCTTTCAGTCACGATCACGCGAGCCCCGGGATGATGCTGATTCGCCCGCAAAGACTGTTCCAACGAATCCAAATCAGCATGCGGGTAAATCACTCTTTTCGCGCCGGACAGCCTGATGCCATCGATAATGCTGGCGTGGTTTAAAGCATCAGAAAACACAAGGTCGTCTTTTTCGAGCAAGGCGCTCAACAGCCCCGTGTTGGCCGCGAACCCGGAAGAAAAAAATAGGGACGAGTCAGTTCCCGCAAAAGCCGCAAATTCTTCTTCCAGTTCATCCCATGTTGGGTCGTGTCCGCTCAACAAACGCGATCCCGTGGACCCGGTCCTCTTGCATTCCTCGACGCCTTCTAAGAGAGCGGACTTGAGGCGCGGGTCGCTGGCAAGACCGAGATAGTCATTGGAGGTGAGGTTCACCCCAGTATCTACGCGGAGTTCCCGCAATTGCGATTCTCTTTCGAGAAGGGCGAGCGAATCCTCCATCCGCTGCGTAAGAACCCTACACAGCATGCGCCACCTTCTCCATCGGCTTGAGTCCGAGTTCGCGCAGCAGTTCACAATCTTCCGAGGGCTGGGGATTCGGCGTCGTCAGAAGGCGTTCCCCACAGAAGATGGAATTTGCGCCGGCGAGAAAGCAGAGCAGAACCGCTTCGCGCGTCATTTGCATGCGCCCGGCGGCCAGGCGAACCCTGGAGCGCGGCATGAGAATACGCGCAGTGGCAATGGTCCGCACCATGACAAGCGGATCAACGCCGCCTTGAGCACCCAGCGGCGTTCCTTCCGCGCGAACCAACATATTTATAGGGACACTCTCCGGATGGGGATTGAATGTCGCGAGTTGCTGCAACAGAGCGGCTCGATCGTCATCCGTTTCGCCCATCCCCACGATTCCACCGCAGCAGACGCTGATTCCCGCCTCGCGCACGTTGGCAATGGTATCCAGGCGCTCCTGATAGGTGCGAGTGGTAATGATTTTGGCGTAGAACTCCGGCGACGTATCGAGGTTATGGTTGTAGGCGGTGAGCCCCGCCTGTTTCAGACGCTGCGCCTGCGATTTCGTCAGCATGCCCAACGTGCAGCAGACTTCCACGCCAAGATCAGCAACCGCCCGTACTGACTGCAGCACCGACTCGAATTCTCTGCCCTCTGGTGCTTGCCGCCACGCGGCGCCCATGCAGAAGCGCGTTGCTCCTTCGGCCTTGGCATTGACCGCGGCCGCCCGCACCTCAGCCGGATCCATAATCGGCACTCGTTCAACGCCGGTGCTGTAATGCGCGCTCTGCGGACAGTAGGCACAATCCTCAGGACAGCCTCCTGTCTTGATGGAGAGCAGCCGACATAGCTGAATTTCATTCAGAGAATGAAATTTGCGATGCGTGCTTTGCGCCTGAAAAATCAAATCGGGTAAATCCTGACGATAGATTTCTGCAACTTCCGCTCGTGTCCAGTCTGTGCGCATAAAGAATTTCCAATTGTACAAAAATCCCCCAAAGATCCCCCAAGGAAGCAATTAGCACGAGCGGCACAAAGACTTACCTGGGTGCCTGGACCACGCGGGCAATTTTTGCGATTTTAAGGACAAAGCGGAACTACCTGTATGATTTTGCACACAATAAGGCCACCCTCCGGGTGGGTGAATTGGATGAAGCTCGAAGTCGAACGTTATTCCGGGTTTAAAGCGGACGAACGACCGGTTCGGTACTCGAAGAGATTGTCGACCAGTGGTATGGTACGCAGGACGGCTTTTTACATAGTTTGCGCCGATGATGGGAGTCTCTACATCCTGCGCCGTAAGACTTCGACTCCAGAAGGCGCATGGCACTTGGTGTCATCTCGCCAAATGCCGGTCGAACGCTAAACCCGAGACCCGCGACGCTCACCGGTCACATTGACCAACAGCATCACTTTTCCTCGGTTGATAATCGGGCCACTCCAAGGGGCCGTTCTCCGCTGGAAATCCCAACTGTTTGCCGCGAAGACCTCTGCGGACCAGTCGACGATGATCTTACGGATGCCGCCAAACGCTACCGATTGGACGCTGTGGCTGCAGGAAGCGGTGGCAAAAGATTTCGCTGCGAAAGGAGACAAGAAACCAATGAAGCCGCAGCTTCGCAATACGCCGGCTTGAATCCGTCCATTTTTGATTCATGGCGGAGTCCCAACTTGCACTCCGCCCTTTTTTTGTTCGGAAGCCGAGACCTCGCTTGGAGCGAACTTGGTTCGGTGCTACTCAGCATGCGACTGTGCCACTGAGCGCCTCAGAAGGCCAGGGCCGACTGGCTCCGGTGGTGGCGCAACCCAGGGTCCGTGCAACGGGTAGAGTTACAATCAGAAATCAGAAAAGGGCATCTTCGGTGGACGTCATCAGAAAACAGGTACAGCCGGTTCCACTCCACACACGATGATCGCCGCTGCCCGTCTCACTGTGGATGAAATCGCCGGGATATAGCGTTCTGTCATTGGCCAGTTTGGGTGATCGCCGAGGCTGACCATCTTGGGATCTATTTCAAAACCGGCATGCAGCCGGTTCTGACCCGAATACCAATCCCGTTTTCTTCACCATCAATAAGGCATCGGCCGTTATGGCCAGGTCGAAGCTAATGTCTTTGGGAACAGATCGATTCGCAGGCAACGGAACTATAGCCCGAATGGTAGTTCCCTGACCGTTCGATACGATTTCAAGTTGGCCGTTCAGTTCGTTCAAACGCTCTCGCATGCCGGCCAGGCCTACCCCCGTTCCCCAATTCGCGTCGCGAAGGCGACTTAATAGCTCCGCGGGTATGCCGCGACCCAGATCTCGTATCTCAAGTATTACAGTCTCGGATTGGTACTGAAAACGGACGTTGACCTCCAAGGCTCCAGAGTGGCGATGCGCATTACTCAAGCTCTCCTGCAGCACCCGGAAGAGTGCGGTCTCGATCGCGATAGGGAGTCGTTCCTGCATAACCGCGAGATCCACCGTTACCTTAAGTCCGCTTCGCTTCCCGAAACCATCGACAAACCACTGTGCCGCAGACGTGAAGCCTGCTTCATCTAACAATGGAGGGTGCAACAGGTACGAGGTAGTGCGAATTTCTTGTAGCGCCTGATCCGCCAGGGCAGCAATCTCGGACATCACGTCGGATGTAGCTTGGTGTTCTTTTAGTCTTTCCTCAAGGGCGGCGAGGCCCATTTTCAGCGCGGCCAGTGTTTGGCCGGTGCTGTCGTGCAAGTCGCGGGCTATTTTTCGTCTCTCCTCGTCCTGCACCTTGAGCAGTCGTTGGGAAAGATTTTGCAGTGTGGCGGTGCGTTGTAAGACTAGCGATTCCAGTTGAGCGTGGGAAAGTCTAGGTCTGTCCAAATGCTTTGAAAGAATCCCCATATGTCCTCCTGGTAGCGACGAGATGGCACGAACCCTTCATTCCTTCAGAGTTGGCGAATTCTCTCATGCATAGGCTTCGAGGTCTGGTCAAAATTGCTCGCTTGGCACAACGTTGTCCATCCTGCCTTTGGCGATCGATGGCCCGTCGCCCGGTGCGCGAAAAGTGACGTGAATGTTGGGCGCCAAGGCTCCAGGTTATTCCGTAGCGCAGATTCCTGCCGCCACTGGCGTGCGACATCCCTGTCGTTTATGGCGCGCAGCGGGAACAGCCTGCGGCGCTTAGGGGCTGCGCGGATCGAGTTTCACCCGTCGCGCGTACGCGGAGAGCAGCAGAGGGGATGAGACCTGACGGTTCTGGTGCTCGACCCCCCTGTCCGTCTTCAAACAGAACTTCGCCGTCCGCTCAATAAATTAATGATTAGAACCACGAATCCCACAACCAGCAGCAAATGGATCAGACCTCCGCCCACATGCAAACTGAAGCCCAGAAGCCACAAAATCAGAATAACAACGAAAATGGTCCAAAGCATGTCTTCCTCCGGTGCTCATGTTGTGCACCTAAATTTTGAAACTGATCTCATCCTGACGTTGGGATCGCGTCCTGCCATCACGCCACCTCTTTGCTTTCGAGCGTCGTGGGTACCTGCACGAGTTCCTCAAATAGAGAGCGATAGTGAATCATCGCTGTTCTCAGATCTTCCGTAGTGGCTTGGTCCTTGCCAACCCGCAATGCAATCTGGTGCGCGGACCGGTAGTTCTCTACCACCCGGGGATGGTCAACAGAAATGTCCGCGGCACGTTGATCGAAGTCCGATACGGGATACCCACGAGTTTTCATGACGGAGGAGACCAGGTCATCGGCTTCTGTGACCGCCCCCTTTGGAGAATCGACAAAACGAGACTGTACGGACTCCCACTGCGTTGAAAAACGTTCACGTTCCCTGGGATCAAGATCGCGTAGGTTGAGGTTTTCAACCCGTTTCTCGCGATCCGCTAGCTTCGCTTCTGCCTTGCGTTCGGACCCATGCTCTTGTACTGCCCGCTGGTATTCGGACCCAAATTTGTGCTGCAAGCCTGCAGTCGTAGTCCTGCGTTTTCGTACGTACAGCCAGGCACCTCCTGCTGCAACCAGAATTACCACCGCGGCGAGCACAGTCAGATTTATATTCATTGCAATCTCCTCGCATCATGTTCACGAAATCAAATTTGTTCACGACGTTCCGCCGTCAGAACCTTGCGAACCGCCAGTATCAAACTTTAGGTTTCGGAAAGCTGGTCAGAATTGATCGTCCTGTAAATCATTAGCTTTGGCATCTAGCCGAAACTGCCGTAGTTCTTCTGAACTCGAGCGAAAAGCAAGCGGCTTCAGCGTGCAGTATCCACAAGCAGGGTTTGCAATCTTGACGAGAGCCCGGAAGCGATTGCAGTCGGCTCAACGCCAGACCGAAAACTAGCGGTAGAGAACCAAATAGACTCACGAGCCGCGCATCCGCTCCTGAGCGCGCGCCATCGTTCGGGCGATTTCCGATGGGCAGGGTACATGTAGAGCCCGACGTTTCTGGGAAGGTGCGATATCCATCGCGCACGATCGGTCGGGTATCGTGCGAAAGAAACCTGCTTCGGCTCGAACCATATTCATGCCGCGTCCAACACGTCCACCGCGGGGGACCCTTGGGCCTGACTTGACTTGTAAGCTTGCCAGGTTCGCCAAATGATCTTGAGAGTGGCCATAACTGGGATGGAAACAAACACTCCAATCACGCCGCCCAGTTCACCGCCGGCGAGCACTCCGAACAACACAGCCAACGGGTGCAGTTCGAGTTTGTCGCCCAAAATTCGGGGAGAACAAAAGTAGTCTTGAACAGCGCGCCACAAAATTAGAAACAGCAATACGATAATGAGGTGGTTATAGTTGGCCGCAAAGCCGACGGCAGGGCAGATGTGAGCGGCAACAAACCGGTTCGGAAAGCACAAGAGGGTCGGGTACCAGTCCGCAGCCCTCTAGGCAACGGGGCGCATTTTGAGGTCGAAGTACGTCACGCCGCACTTAAATGGAAGGGGATCATTGATCTTCTGGATATCCGTGAGGACTCGTGTTCGATCAAAGACTTTAAAACCGGCGAAGCTTCTGCCGATCATGTGCTTCAGATCAAGGTCTACGCACTCCTCTGGCTGCGTGACCAGCAAATCAATCCCAATGCCCGTCCTGCCTCCCGGCTGGCGATCTCCTATCCGGCCGGAGAAGAAGAGATCATCGTGTCTCCAAATGAATTGAACGAACTCGCAACATCTCTGAGGTCGCGCACAGAGCGCGTACGGGTTGCCGTCAGTGGTGCCGGTTCTCCCGCGAAAATCAGTCACGAGAACTGTTCAGGCTGCGATGTCCGTCATCTCTGCTCCGAATATTGGGATCCGCTTCGCCGACGCGATGCTCTTGCGACGAATGCGGCCCCACCTTCAACGGACGACATTCAGCTAATCCTCAGGACCAAAAAAGGCGAGAGAACCTGGTTAGCGGAATGCCAGGTATCAAACCGATTCGGTTCAAAGACAATGCTTTTAATGCGATGGTCTCCGACACATTCATCCTGCTTTGAGAGCGCTAAACCGGGCACAATTGTTCGAATGAGCGGGGCGGTCGCGTCCACAGACGATGACAGTCATTGCGGGGTTGTTGACTCCGTGAACAGCGCCGATGTGCTGTTGCTCGACAATTGAAGGTACATTGGTCCACGTTCGATGGATTGATGGATTCATTGGCGTCCTATCAAGGCCTCCCTGGCAGATGACGACTATGCCTGGGCGACAGACGTCCCGAGTTTTAATGTACTGCGTTTCGCCCATTGTCTTTATTGGCTACAAACTCGGCCACGCAGGTAGGCCATCCAGTTTCTGCCAAACCTCAACTGGTATAAAAAACTGCTCAGGTGCTAGATTCTTAGCTCTTTCGCTACAATATTCTCCGCGCGAAAGGAGCAAAAATGGCAAAGAAGAAAATTGATCCCCTCAACAAGAAACAATACGGCGCTGTGTCTGCGGTGCTCACCGTCTCCGACATCCCAGCCGCGGTGAACTTCTATCAAAAAGCGTTTGGCTTCGCGAAGCGCGGAATCATGAATGGCCCCGACGGAAAACCGATCCATGCGGAACTCACGCTGCGCGGCACGACTCTGATGCTTGGACCGGAAAACAGCGCAATGGGAAAGCGGAGCGCGAAGAGCGTGGGTGCTTCTCCGGCTGGCTTGTACATCTATGTAGAAAACGTGGACAAGGTCGTCGAAAAAGCGACCAAGCTCGGGGCATCGAGCCAAGGTCCGGTGATGGATATGTTTTGGGGAGATCGTTGTGGTACGGTTGTCGACCCTGATGGCTATACCTGGATGGTAGGCACGCACAAGGCCGAACCTTCCGCCAAAGAAATGAAGGAAAAGATGGCGGAGATGATGAGGCAACAGCCCGCGGATCAGGCTAAAGCAGCCTAATTATCCTCAGTCGGGATTTGGCGGTTGTGCGGACGCTATCTAGCTTTCTTATGGCAGAGGGGCAACCCCGTAGCCCCTCTGCAGAACGATTTCGAGCGACATTCAGCATTTCGGAGTCTTGGTTTCCATCGCAGCGCAGCAATCGCATCGCCCGGGAGGACCGCAGTCTACTGGTACAAAAATTCACACGAGATCGCCGAAGGAATCGAAACCCATTTTGAAACGATTTTGTTCCAAAGCAAGTTTGATCTCATCAGCTTCTTTCACCGTGAGGACTCCCTTGCGGATAGCCAGCAAAATGATTCCAGGAGTATTCAGTACTTGAATTCCTGGACCCGAGATTACCTTCTTCCATTTGGCTCCCTTTGAGTCATCTGTCCCCAATACCCAGCCCCGTTTTTCGGCCAAAGCAATGCATGCGCTCTCTCCCTTGCCGAGCTGGGCGTTCGCCCGGGCAAAGGTTTGTAGTTCCGCGGGATCTTCTAATCGCGTCTCGCGAATCCAACCTTGGCGAATCGCTTCTTCAACCGCTTGCTGTTGATCAGGCTCTTCAACTTCTGCGATCACTTCCGGAGGCAAGTGGAATACATACGGCGGCAACACGCCTAGGATGTCAAGCCGACTGACACGTATTAGGTTGATTACGACGCAGGTGTCGGTCGCGACGTCCATTGTCTAGCAAGGTAAAAGGGGCTTCGATTCCAGGTGATTTTCCTGCTCAATCGATGCAACAAACGTGTGCAGTTGATCACGGGAAACACTGCTCAGTCTTGCAATCTCTTGGAGCTTGGCATGAGTTATTTCGCCGAGGCGAAAGGCTTCGAGCGCCAACATGAGAAGTTTGTGCTGGAATTTCCCCTCACGCCCGGCGAAACGCCTCGGCCGGCCACATTGGTTCCAGAGCAGCTTTCTGAACTCACTTGCGCTTTCGCTCTGGGCAGCGAGACTCGCCCGTTCGTCTTCAGAAATCAGCTTTAGAGTCTTCAAACGCCACAAGGCTGATTCGTAGCTCACGCCGAAATAGAATGCCAAGTGAACCACATCGTAAAACTGGATTGCGATTGGTCCGGCAGTCTCCCGACGCTGAGCTCGAACCGCACCCCCTTCTTCATCATAGATTTCCTGCAGCAGAGGGAAATCCCGATTTTTTCCCGCGCTAGCGAGAAACTCTCGCACGCCTTGCTCGGGCAAAAGAAACGTGGCAGCGAATGAATTGGCGCGGATTTCGTTCAATTGTTCACGGTCGGCAAGCCGACTGACGGTGCCCTTGGCCTGTCGGTCGAAGAGCAGGTGCCCGTATTCATGCGCAAACGAAAACGACTGCCGCTGGTCGCTGTGGCTGGAATTCACAAGAATTGCCAGCCCGTTTTCCCGGTCGGCGAGAAACAGCCCGGAAATCGCATCATCCAGTGGTAGATGGCCGACGCGAACTCCTTGGCTCTCGATGACCTCGGGAAGTTCGAGCAATGGCCCGGTACCCAGGCGCAGGCGATTCCTTTCGTAATCCGCGATCAAGGAGCCCTGTTGAATTGCCTCCCATTTGTTCCGAGGAGAAGGCAGATCATATTGAGCTGGCGCCACGGTTTTACGATCGGCCCCGACCAGTCTTTCTAGAGCCGTGAACTGTCGACACAAACTCGACCATTCAGAGACCGCGCGACTGAGCTCTTTGTTCGTCGCCAGTTGTGCATCGCTACGAAATAAGGCAGTGACGGAATCTTCGACAGCGTCAAAGTTCTCTTCAAACAACTGCTTCGGGTCGAATCCGAATTCCTGGGCCAACCTCATCAATTCCACGCTGTCCAGATTCCGGTTTCCTGCTTCCAGCTGAACCACCGCAGAGCGGGAAATCCCTAGAATTTCGGCAACCTCTTCCTGCGTGTAGCCGCGACTCTCGCGCAGCTGGCGCAGTCGATTTCCGAGCTCCTGCTTGGTGATTGCCATTGTTCCCTCCAACTCAATTGTAGTGCGTAAATCAAACACTTGTCAAATCTATATAATCGTGTATAGTTTGATTATGCAACACAGCGCAAGGTCGCGGCGACAGGAGGTTTATTGAGTTCCAAATCGGACATCAAAGGCGTCCACGTCTCCAAAACCCTTGGCCCTCAAGAGTATGCCGAGCTATGGGACTCAATTCATGTTGCCAAGGAACTGAAAGAAAGCCTGCTGTGCCAGGCGCTCCTAAATTTCACCCTGCGGCCAAAAGTGAGCCGTGCCGTAATCCCGTTGCACGGCGTGATCCTTCTCGTCGGCGAGCCGGGCACCGGAAAGACCTCCCTTGCCAAAGGTCTTGCGTCAAAGACGGCAGGTCTTCTGCAAGCCAAGAAGCTCGCTTACCTTGAAGTCGAACCACACTCTTTGAGCGGTTCAGCGCTCGGCAAATCCCAAAAGGCGGTGACAGAACTTTTCGGGCAAACCATCGCCGAGTTTGCCGACCGCGGCCCAACCTTCGTGTTGCTCGACGAAGTGGAAACCCTTGTGGCCGAAAGAAGCAAATTGAGTCTCGACGCCAACCCGATCGATGTTCATCGAGCGACCGACGCAGCTTTGGTTCAATTGGATTACCTCGGAGATCAATATCCAAATCTGCTGATCGTAGCCACCAGCAACTTCTCGCAGGCAATTGATTCAGCTTTCGTCTCCAGAAGTGATGTCGTGATCACCGTGCCCTTGCCGGACAAAGCCGCATGCAAGGCAATTCTCGTTGATGCGTTGAGTGGATTGGCAAAGACGTTTCCTAAAATCGGAGACCTGGCGAGCCACCGTGATCTAGCAGAAGTAGCGGAGATCTGCGTCGGCATGGACGGGCGCCAGATTCGCAAAATGGTCGCCGTCGCGTGCACGTTCAATCGGGAAACGGCCGCTGACCCGAACCGACTAACTATCGCCGACCTCCGGCGGGCCGCGGAAAAATCATTGAAGGAGAAGAAGAAAAGGATGGCAGCAGCATGACGGTTATTGCAAGGCGGTTCGTTTCCATTCCACAGCGGACGGCGGTCGAGACCTGGAAAGCTATCTCGTTGCTGCTGGCGTCTGACCCGAAATCCGATGCTGCCCGAGAACTCGCCTCGGTCGCGGGCGTTGCTTCCTCGTTGATCACCCGCGAAGCCATGAGCTCGCCGATTGTTCTCTACGGTTCTGGGCCAAGGGTTCGAATTTACTGCCTCTATAACGAAGACGCCGTCGAAGGCGATGATGCCAATGAATCGCCGTTGGCGTTCGATGCCACGGATGGCGATTGGAAACTCTCAATGCCATGTCCGGCTGATGATCTCAACTGGGTGCAGACTGCCTTGCAAAACAAGAGCACCCGAATTTCCGCCAGAGACATGGATTCTTCTTTGGAACAAGAAGAGGAGAACGTCGCCGATTCGGCCAGTGCGGTAGATTTGGAGGCTTTCTTTAAGTCATGAGCACGTTTGTAGCGGTTAACACGTACACGCACTCGGTCACTTATGTCGCCGAAAACATTTTGCGCAGCCTGCAAGACATCGTCCGGATGAGCGGCCTGGATCCGACCAAGATTTCCGACGAATGGGAAGTGCTCGAACGGGGACTGAGAACCTGGCTCGCTTCTAAACATCTCGAAGCTATTGTTCTGGAGGTTTATAACCCCGCCACCGACGCCCTCATCGGGCGATGGGACATCGACATTGTGTACGACTGGAATGGTGACAACGGCCGGTTCTGGGTTGATACCGAGCAAATCAAGATGGCGATCAAGAAAGCTGGAGTCTGGCCATCGGAGAGCAAATACCGGATCGTTTGTACGAATAAGGATGGACGGGCCGATGTGATCGGCTGGTCCTCAACCACGTTGCGCTCCACTGCTGGGATGATTAAGCAGAGTTTGGGATCGACCATTGAGCACAGTGGACTTGGCGCCGGTGCAAGCTATTACAGAAAGAAGCCATAAGCATGCTCACCATCGACGAGGCCTTCCGGAAATTCAAAAGCCGCCTGGAGCTGAACGAGAAAGAGCAGAAGAACGTCTCAGCCCGCCACCAGGAGATCCGTGAACACATGCGGTCACGTTTTGACATGGAGGACGACTTCTTGAGCGGTTCGTATCGTCGCTACACGAAGACAAAACCGCTGAAGGACGTCGATATCTTTTGCGTCCTCGGAGAAGACGAAGCCCACTACCGCGATGAGCATCCCTCAAAAATACTGAAAGCCTTCGAGAGTGCCCTCGTCGATAAGTACGGTACGGCGGCGGTAAGCCGGCAGCGACGGTCCGCCACCGTCGATTTTGGGGTGGTATATGGTGTCGTAATCGACGCCGAAGACAACACGGACTACCGGGTCGTGAGCATGGATGTCATCCCTGCCTTTCCCGACGGCAGCAACTACGAGATCCCAGATGGGACATCAGGAGAATGGATCAAAACGAATCCGAAAATTCACGAAGAAAAGGCGACCGCGGCGCATCAGGCCTACAGCGGTGAGTGGAAAGGCATGGTTCGTATGGTGAAGTATTGGAATAATCACCATGAGAAGCCGGTGAAGCCTTCGTTTTTGCTTGAGGTTATGGCGCTCGAATGTCTCGCGCCTCCTTTCGGCGGTCGCTTTGATTACGAGTTCCAGTCCTTGTTCGCCACGTTGGCAAACCGCATGAGCGACACCTGGGAGGACCCGGCAGGTCTTGGGCCGGCAGTGAGCGACATGATGGATACGGGGCAGAAAAAGTCGGCGGCAACTGCGCTCGCGAAGGCGGCTCGCCAAAGTACCCTGGCGATCGACTTGGCGCGGCAGGGCAAAAATGGCGAGGCGTTGAACGCGTGGAGGGCATTGTTTGGCCCCAAGTTTCCATTATCGTGAGAGGCGGCACCAAATCTTGCAGTAACGAGGATGAGCAATATGAGTGGATGGTCTTTGCCGAAGCTTTTGGCTGGGCTTCATCATGAGATAGAGCGTCGCCTGTCAACCGCCCGCCAGAGCTTCGCTCATCCGGGAACTAAGGGCAGCGCGAGTGAACACGTCTGGCTTGAACTTCTGCAGACCTATCTCCCCGAGCGGTATCAGGCACAAACTGCATTCGTCGTCGACAGCAAAGGCTCATTCAGCGACCAAATCGACATTGTGATTTTCGACAGGCAGTATTCGCCATTTATCTTCAAATACGAAGGACAACTGATAATTCCTGCCGAGAGCGTGTACGCCGTTTTCGAAGCCAAGCAGGCGATCGATGCCACGCAAGTGCAATACGCCCAGGCAAAGGTAGCGAGTGTCAGGCGCATTTTTTCGTACCAGTCTTCCGATACCGCATGCAGGCGGAGTTTATCCAGCGAAGCCGCTACCCCACTTGATCGGGGGCTTGCTCACATTCGAGAGCGAGTGGAATCCGGCGTTAGGTGAACCCTTGAAGGAAGCGCTAGCCGGCGATGGCCATGGCCGCTTGGATCTGGGATGCGTCGCTGCCCACGGGATATTTACCTGCGATAACGAAGAATTCAGCATCACGCTTGGAGGGAAACCTGCGACAGCGTTCCTGCTAGAACTGATTGCGCGCCTGCAAGCAAGTGCCACTGTGCCCATGATTGATGTTCGTGCGTATGCCGAGTGGCTGGCGGACTCAAAAGCCGGCTCCGCTTAGCCTTGGAAATGCTCAGAGTGCAACGGTGTTGGTGGCGGCGGCGAGCAACTGCGGGATAATTGAAGTCGCGAAAGGTAAAAGTAATGATGCCGCACAAGCGCCGCACGAAATTCCCTTGCCGGGTCGCCGTTTGGTCCCCTCATCAGATGTGGGACGACACCCGTTCGTAACCTGGTAATACAGGATGTACTGTATTCGACCGCCGGAGCAGAGCAAATTAAGATTCAGCTTTTAAAAGCACTGGGAGCTAAATAGCTCCTCAACGCTTCGGTTATTACTCAGACCTCAATATTTGGCTGTTTGCAGCCATCGGATCGTTTAAGGTTATGCGACCACGGCTTTCTCGGTCTGCCCCTATTTGCATGCTTGCGCAATGAGCACTGATAGACGCCCCACACCCAATCCAGATTTTCGCGCGCTATTTGAATCGTCGCCGGGACTTTACCTGGTGCTAGCGCCGGACCTCACGATTGTTGCTGTCAGCGACGCTTACCTCGCGGCGACTATGACCAAACGAGCGGATATTTCGGGCCGTGGGATTTTTGACGTCTTTCCTGACAATCCGGACGACCCGGACGCAACCGGAGTCAGAAACCTTTGTGCATCGCTAAACCGTGTCCTGAAAATGCGGGTTGCAGATACTATGCCGCTACAGAAGTACGACATTCGTCGCCCGCAAAGCGAAGGCGGCGGATTTGAAGAGCGATTCTGGAGCCCGGTCAATTCACCCGTCCTCGGAAAAAACGGAGAATTGGCCTACATCATCCATCGCGTCGAAGACGTGACTGAGTTCGTGGGCTTGAAACAATTTGGGACTGAGCAGGAAAGGCTTACCCAAGACCTGCGGACCCGGGCCCAGCATATGGAAGCTGAAATTTATGTGCGGGCGAAACAGCTTGAAGAGGCAAACCATAAAAGGCTGGAGGCGATAGGACAACTGGCCGGGGGGATCGCGCACGATTTCAATAATCTGCTGAGCGTCATACTCGGCTATGTACGTCTCGCCCAGGAAGACAGCCAAGATCAACAAAAGCTTCTGCGTGAACTCCAACTGATCGAGCAAGCCGCGGAAAATGCCGCGACATTGACGCGTCAACTGCTCGCCTACACCCGCCAGCAGGTACTCGAACCGAAGGTGGTAAATCTAAAGGGTGTTTTGGAGAGAGCAGAGTCCCTCATCCGACGACTCATCGGAGAGGACATCGATTTCCAAATCGATATAGGTCCCGAAGTCGGCCGGATCAAGGCAGATCCTGGCCAGATCGAACAGGTAATAATGAATCTTGCCATTAACGCCAGAGATGCCATGCCTAAGGGCGGGAAGCTCATCATCAAAGCTTCGAATGTTGAGATCGGTGATGGAACGGACATTGGAACGATACCTGCAGGACTCTACGTATTACTTGCCGTATCGGATTCCGGCATTGGCATCGAGGAGACAATTCGAGATCGCATTTTCGAGCCATTTTTCTCTACCAAACCGCGAGATAAGGGCACGGGTTTGGGCTTGGCAACTGTACACGGCATCGTAAGACAAAGCGGAGGTCACATTCGAGTTCAAAGTGAAATCGGCAAGGGGACAACCTTCGAAATATTCTTGCCGAGAACTTTCGAGCCCGTGGCACCTCCGACGCCGATCGAAAGCAAAAGCAAGACTAATAGAGTCGTTGACACAATTCTTCTGGTCGAGGATGAGCCCGCGTTGCGCGAACTAACGCACACCATCCTCGAACGCCAGGGTTACAAGGTGATCTCTGCCGAGAGTCCTGCGCAAGCATTAGAAACGGCAACTGCATACAGCGGATCGATTCACCTTCTTCTTACCGATGTCATCATGCCGGGGATGAGTGGGCGAACTCTAGCCGAGCAGATTCGCGCCCGACGTCCGGAGACGAAAGTTCTGTTTATTTCTGGATATGCCGATGACACTGTTCTGCACAACGGCCAGGTGCTGGATGCAAATACGAGCTTGCTGCCCAAGCCCTTCAGTCCAGAAGCATTGGACCTCAAGATCCGAGAAGTGTTGGGTCGCGTCGCCCGTATAGCCCTGTGACCTTGTTGCGAACACACACTCAGGAGACGCACGACAACAAAGCCCGAGTTCTCCGCTCGGGCTTTGTTGTTCGAAGGCAAGGCACTAGATTTGAATCGCTGGAGTCCCTATCGCGCACACACCGATTGCAGAAAGCCGGCGAGCCTCGCTGTCGCTTTGTATTGCGGAATGGGATCCAGTTCCTTGAATGCGCTGGTGAACGCATTCGACAAGCTCCACATCGTTCGGGCTTGGAATTCCTCGTGTACCGGCTGAAAATACAGTTCGTGTACGCGGCGTGCCAGGTGCTTGGGGAATCCTGCCTGGTCCTCTATGAAAGCTTGATAGATCAGCAGTTTGGCTGAAGAATCTGTGAGCTGGGTTGCCTGCCATTGCTCAACCTGCCGCTTCAACGGCCCAAAATTCCGCTGCATTCGGTCGACTCCCAATGCGAGGCTGTCTTCGAGGAGGAAATTCTTGGAGTGCTTCGCCAGGACAGGCGTGTACTCTCCATGAAATGCCAGGTTCTCGCAGATAAAGACTCTCAGTCCGACCGTGCAACTTAGCCGGAATGACTTGTCATGGCTGTTCCGCAACCCAATGGCAAACCGGCATCCCTGAAAGCCCGAAGTCAGGTCCATGACTCCAAACATCTTCATTCCATCCGCTGAGACGGCGTATTCCTCCCGGACGACTCCGATTTGCCGGAAGCCGAGCGCTTCAATCAATTTTTCGACCACCTCAATATGCGGAACAGGCTTGTGTGTGGCTGTCGCCTTCGGTGTAGGCACCCGCGACAACTCCTCTCGCGTGAGCTTTCCGCCGTAAGACGACAAAGTAATGGTTGGAGCTTGTTCCGATGGCACTGCGATCGCAGGCGCCGGCGCAAGTTGTACATGTTCAAGAACTGCTGCTGTTTCCATTTCGTTTCTCCTTCATAAAGAAAATAGGGAGACCTGTGGCCGATTATGGCAACAGCTCTCCCGAACACTCTTGATCCCCGCAGGCTTCAGATTGACAGTCGATTGCGGCAGGCGCGATCTTTTGGATTCGGGGAGCGTGACCGATCAGCAGTTCGCTTGACGGGGCTATTTCGACCGTACCAATCCGTTGGTGATCAGATCGAGGAACCACAACTGGTCGACCTTGCGCAAGTCGATCTCAGTGGGATGTTGGAGGATGAACCGCTTCACGTCCTTTTCTCGAATCAGGTAGGTATCGCCCCCTTGCCGCTCAGTTCTCATGGTTCCTCGGAGCTCTGCTCGAAGATGGCCGGCTTTAATCCAGCGAGTAACGACGTGCGAATCGATTCCTAAAGCATCTGCCAGGCCCTTTCCTGAATAGAAATCAGGATCCGATTTGAACCGCATTCGCCTTAGCTTCAAGTGAATTCCAATCACAGTGCGGGCATAACCGGCGGCTTTGAGCTTTAGCCGAATACGCTCATCGCTCATCCATGCATACCGGGCCAGGATAGCCAGTTCCGCTTCACTCCATGGTTTCTCCTTGGTGCGTGCCAGGCCTAGTTCGCGAGCGCGCTTCTTCAGCGCCCAGTGGGGAATGCCAACCTGATCCGCCAGTTTCCGAATACCTGGGCGGGACTTGGCATTGGGGTGATGAAGATAGATTTCTCGAATCCGCTCGTCGATTTGTGCTGTGAACACGTACTTCCGCCGGCGTTGAGTTTTACGGCCAAGCGCCTCGCCGTCGCGAATTGGCGCAACAGACATTGACGGGAGACCAGCGTGGTTTGCGACATCTGCGTGTAGCATGGTGTTTTCTCAAGTAGGCATTAGAGCGATAGGGGAGGGACGCACGCGGCTCAGAACAGAGACAACTGTCCGCTCGCCGCGCCTCGGCGCGAAGAACGCGAGTGTGAAGTCACCGCTTCTACCAGAGCTGAGTTCGAAATAAATTCGAATCTCGACGGCGACACATCCGAAAACGTGGGGTCAGCGTCCGGTGGTGAAGGCAGTGTCTCTTCGTTGCTCTGCAAAGAACTTGAAGGACGAAGTGCGCCCAGGCTCCTCCACACGGAATCTGCGGATTCACCAATGCCCTTGTTTTGTACCAACTCGCGTGCCATCGCGGTGAGCGTGTCATCATCGCCATCGATCGCCTGCAGGCCTTCGGAACCGAACTTGCCCTCCATAGCCAACGCCACAAGGAGCTTTTTGCCCATTAAGCGCAGACAGACTTCCTGCATGGTTCCCTTGTAAGCGAAGAACTTCACCTCCACCGGTCGGTGCTGGCCGATGCGCCAAGACCGGCGACTCGCCTGGCGTAAGGTGTGAAGTGAGTATCCAGTCTCGTGGAACAGAATTGTCGGAAAATCTAAAAGATCGAGTCCGGTCTCAACAATTCTTGGATGACAAACACAAGCGTCAATTCCTCGACGCAACTGTTCCCGAAACCAGGCTTCGCGTTTATGAGTCGGAACGCTGGCCCTGAGTATCGCGGCACGAATGCCTTCGTTGAGAAATAGCTGCTCTAGCCTCGCGGTGACGTCATGCTGGTGGGTGTAAACCGCAAACACTTGGCATTTGCGGCCACGCGCTAACTGCGTCTTCACTTCTTCGATCAGTGCACGTTCTTTTGCGTAGATCTCTCTGCTGTCGAGATCCACCGTTTCGGCGATGACGAATCGTTCACGGCATCTGCTCTCCGGGTCGAATTCGGAACCGTACAGCGTGCCAAAGCCATAGGGATGGTCTGGCCAGGACAACAGGGCATTCAGCATCGTGCTGGCTACGCTGCTATTGCCTCTATGCTCCTTTAGACATTGCCTGATCTCTTCTTCGAGGGCCTCATAAGCCGCCCTCAACCGCTTATCCATCGCTACCGATACGACTTCCTCCCGATAACTCGGCAGTGCATCAGAAATGTCTTCCAGGCTGATGAATGCGCAGTGTTCCATCAGATATTTCCCAAACAGAAGGGGCGAAGCGCCGGGTCGGCGCTTTATGGTGACTGTTGTCTTAGTCTTCTTTGAACAAGCGTTGTCTTCGACCCTGATGCGTTCTATGGTTTCGATCACGCCGAAGTCGTGCGTAAACCGCTCTCGCCCAGCCGAGCCCCACTGATAGCCATCCTCAACCATGCGCTGTGCGTCCGTGCGGAATAACGTATTGAACAGATCGTCTGCATAACCGGATAGCAGAGTCCCAGTCAATCCAAGAAACCGTCGCGATACTCGCGTGAGAACACCAAGGGCATTGCCCTGGGCTGTGTCGCCGGCAAGCTGATGAATTTCGTCCGCGATCGCATAGTCCCACCACTCCGGCATGTACCGGCCCATGTATTCGGCCGGCGCCATGCGCATGATCTTCGTGCGATCCGCCTGCCAGAGCGCCGAGTACCTGGTCGTGCCGCCCTTCTCGCCTTCGACTATCTGGTGCAGACGCTGTTTGTCGAAATCAAGCACGGTGAGACGTGTTCCGTCCGTCTCGATTGGAGAACCCGTGTCGGGGTTGATTACCGATCCGCAGTAGCGTCCTGAGCGGCTCTTCGCGAAGCAGTGCTTCCAGAAATACGAGAGCTTGGCTTTCTCACGTCCAATGCAGAACACCGCAGTCCCATGGCAAATCTTGCGCCAGCTCTTTCGCCCCAAGCGCCGCAATTCGACGAGCGACGTTTGTAATCCCTCGCGCACGATCTCACCCCGGCGAAGCCGCACTTCATTGATCCCATGCGGTTCTCGCGGATTCCCGCCGTTGCGCATGTCATCGATCAGGAAAACTCGCACTTGGGGTAGGGTCAGAAAGGTCTCTCGCGCCCACTTTTCGACCAAATGCGGCGGGCACATTACTAGCGCGCTGAACGGTCTACCGACGCTGTGCACCAACATGCTTCCCAGGGCGATCAGAGTTTTGCCGGCCCCGCATTCTGCGATGACATTGGCATTGCGGGCGGATTGCCAACGCTTGCTGATTCCCATGATTGCCAGCGTCTGAGCTGGATAGGGCGACCGCAACATGCCTGAAACCAGGGCAGAAGGGGTCCCATCGGGGCTGTGTAACGAGGGATAAGAAGACAAAATTCGTTGCCCGATCTCGTCTGAATGGCAGCGCAAATAGTCATGGATGGTCTCGAGGCTTTGCATGGAGTCGTTCCCGTGAAAATCGTAAGTGGAGAAAACGTGGGATTCGAAGAGGGCTAGAGCAGGCGTGCTCTTGTAAAGGACAGGGCGCGAGATCGAAATCAGTTATGCTTCTGCGAGTCTTCTTCGATCATGGCAATCCACAGGCGAACCGTGAGATCTTCGCGTTCCGGATTGCCGAGCTGCCAGCGCAGCTCTTTGTGATAGCGCTCTTTCAGCACTTCGATATCCAGGGGCACAGCTCGTGCAAGATGCTTTACGTCGTCTCGATCGCGCTGGATGTTCCGCTCCAACTTGGATAATGCGAGGTCGTACGGATAAAGCAAGCGCAAACAGGCGCAGGTGCTTAAAATTCTTCGGAAATATCTCCCTCAGTCGATCTTCGTAGTTCTCTGGCACATGAGCTACGCCGACCTGATCGAGATACAGTTTGTACTTGCCATGAAGTGGGCCTCCCTGCATGCCCACTTTCAGCAGAGATCTTCCCGCCTCCAGGGGTGCGATCTCCAAAACATCGAGATCCGCAGTGGGTCGCGAAAAACCGTACACCATGGATACGACGAAGCCTCCCATGCAATAAAGAAGGGTCTCATCGTCGGTCACGCCATCGAGTTCGTGTAAGAAAGAGAGCCAGGGCTCAGGAATCTTTTCATCGGGATGGGTAGGCAAGGTGTTCCCCCTTCAAGTCCGTCAGTAGGTTCCAGTGCTTGGCCAAGGAAGAACGGTTTTGCCGTAACCAGTCTCTTTCAGCTTCCGTCATCGAGTCATGGCAGTAGGTACCCTCTCGTGCCAGCCGCGAAACCTCGACGACTTGCGCACATTGTTGAAGCGTCTTCGCGCGTTGTTTATCGCCCCTGGCCTGCGCCACTTCTCTTGCCAGAGATACTGTGAATCCTAGCCGGTTCTGTCGGTCGTGCAGTTTGGCATTCCGAACCAGCCACTTCCAATCCAGATCGACGTAGGTCAAAGCCAACCAGGGCAGACCCTCTGTGACCCGTGAGTCCAGATCCGGCTCATTCAGCGCTGCGAACAGGACGAACGCTGGGTTATGTCGTGCCTGAGCGGGTTGGTAGGAAAATGCCGGATAACCGAGCGCGCCTAGCTCTCGTGCCAAATCCAACTTTTTTGAAGTTCGTGCCATGCTTTCTTGCTCCGGCAACAAGGGCAACGCGGTGGGTGGCAGGCTCAGCACCTTCTGAGCTTTAAGCACGAGCCGATCTGGAACTTCACGGCGCCCCCTTTCGAGCATAGACAAATAAGCCTGGGTGACACCCAGCGCCACAGCAGCTTCCTGCTGCGTCCACTCCTTCGTGAGGCGCGCATTCCTCAATACTGTCCCCTGCATCATCCTCCTCTCCTTAACTCCAACAATATAACATACTGTGTTATATTGTTGCCAATCATCCAGACCGGACTGCTAAGTTCTAGATGGATAATTCGCTTGAGGCGGAATATTGCTTCAGCTTGCGATAGAGTGTGGTCTTCCCAATTCCGAGCAGCTTTGCCGCCGTCATTTTGTCTCCGTTGAGGTGAGCGATCGTGTTGAGAATGGTCTGCTTTTCGATCACGCTCAATGGCACAACTGGTTCGTCTGTTCCCGTCGGACTCTGGCGTGCGAGAGGCCCAGGTATGGACCTTGATAGGTCTGAGGTGTGAATGACCGGGCCGGAGGTCATCGCACAGCACCGTTCAATGCAGTTTTCCAGTTCGCGAACATTTCCCGGCCAATCATGAGCGACTAGGATCCGCATAGCTTCGTCGCTGAATTCGTAGCTTCGTCCACAAGAACGTGAACAACGTTCGAGAAACTTTGCCACAAGCAAGGGGATATCTTGACGGCGTTCACGCCGTGGCGGAACTCGCAGATTCAGCACGTTCAGCCGGTAGAGGAGGTCCAAACGGAACTAACCCTGTGCGACCGCCCGCTCCAAGTCTCGGTTGGTAGCTACCAGGATACGCACGTTGACCGGCACGGACTTGGTGCCGCCGACCGGCCGAATCTCTTTTTCCTGAAGCACGCGGAGCAGTTTTGCCTTAAGATCTGTGGCTAGTTCTCCAATTTCGTCCAGAAACACTGTTCCACCCTCGGCAATCGAAAGCAATCCTTCCTTCGCTTGGTTCGCGCCAGTGAATGCCCCTTTCGTATATCCGAACAACTCGCTCCTATCAGTGTCGGAACGAGCGAACCGCAATCGACGGGGATGAATGGCTTGTCGCGCCTTGGCCCGGAGTAATGAATGGCCTGGGCTATCCTTTCTTTCCCTGTGCCGGTTTCGCCAAGAATCAGCACCGGATGAGAACTCTCGGAGGCCTTTGCGACCAGCCGGTAGAGTTTCTCCATTTCCTCCGTTCGGCCGATGATGCCGCCAAATCCTTGATCGTTCTTGAGCTTCTCGCATCGCATCCGGCTGTCGGTTTTGCAACTGAGATCTTCGGCGATCCTCTGTAAGGTCAGCTTCAGTTCGCTGAGACTGAACGGTTTCGTGAGATAGTCGCAAGCCCCGGCCTGCATAGCCTGAACTGCCGAACCCGCTGTCCCGCAGACGCTCACCACGATTACTTCGATCCCCGGATGTCGGGCTTTGATGTGTCGCAGTGTTTCGATTCCGCGGACAATTGGCGGTTTTACGTCCAGCAAGACTACGTCGACCTTGAGAATCCATCCGGTAGAGCGCTTCTTCTGGAGTATCCGCAGTGCTTGTGGCGTATCCCAAGCGGAACCGGCTTCACGGTAGACATCGCGCGGAGTGTGGTCCTGGCTTATAACGAGCAGGTTGAGAAGACGAGAATTCGCAAGGGGCTGAGGGCGCGAGGCTGGAAATGAACTTGTTGCTATTGCGGCTGTCATGGCAAGAGAACCTCTGTCCTGAAAGTAACTGCGGGTGCGGTGGTGTTGATTCGTGCGAGGCAGGGATTACGAAATCTGTTTAGCAAGTTGGATGCGAGGCCACTCGACTGGTCCGTTTTGAGGTGGGAAACGCAGGTTTCGGGTTCTTAGACCCCTTGAGAGCAGCGCCAGTAGTTGCTTGCGCGTCGCGCTGATCGCAACTCCTCGATATCCAAATCCAAAAAGAGCGTGCAGGCGTTTCTGTGATCGCAATTCGCCAAGCATCCACGGCCCCCACTCAGGTGTAGCAGGCAAACCGTAATGGCTCACCAGCGAGGACCAGATAAAAGTTTCGCCATCACTCGCGAGTAGGAGCTTGCCATCCGCGGTCGTGCCTGCCAATTCCTGGGAACACGCCACGAGATGGCGCAAGGGGCGCTTGCGTCCTGCAACTGCGATCGAACCGCGGAAGAGCAGCGGTTTTTCTCCCAGCGCAACTATGTTTTCGACACGTGCGGGATCCATTACCGTGAACATGTCCCCGTTCCCAAAGGCTGCTGCAATGGCCCCGATCTCTATATCTCCACCGACGACCGAAACAAAATGGGCTTTGCCGCGCTCTTCGCCAATAAAAGCGTCTACATCAAGACGAATGTTGGTGGAAGCTTTTTCAGTTCGGCGCACATAGACAAGCCTTCCGAAGCGTTGATACGCGTTTTTCATTATTGATGCCCTGATTTGGGGGATGCCCAGTCTTGTGCCAGCTGCGATGAGTCAGCGGGGCCATGGTGCAATTGCGGAGCAATGTGAGTCCTGGCACAAGACACAAAGTCACAGAACTTTCCCCACTTCGCCGCTTGTTACGAAATCCGAACGCCAAAGAGATTGTGTTCCCCAACCGGCGGGTTCGTGGCAAATAAAACCAATCGACAGTTTGAGCGGTGCACGATAGATGCTGGGAGGTGCCCCGTCTCCTGCCGTTCTGTGGTGGGCTGCGTGATTGACTGGCAACAGGAAACTCGCAGCCTTTTTATTCTGCGTTCCCGAAGTCTTTTCGTTTCCCATCGGGGCCAGTTTCCGGGATGGTGATGATCATTTCCATTACTTCGTTGTGATTGTTGTGCTGGATCAGTGATGCTAGCCCCCACTTGTCGGCATTTCGGAAACGCCGCCCGCGAGAATCGCTTCCGGATTTGCGACTAACCGCGAGCTGATCCAACCGCGGTGCCGACTCTGGAATTGAGTTGGGTCGTTCTACCTGCCTGAAGCAAGCGACTGTCTTACGGCATCGTTGGTGCCGCTGATTCCCTTAATCACTGGCACGTGAGAGTAGAGCGGCTCCGGCGGCGCCTGGTCCCAAACTTTTCCTGGTTGATAGACAGCAACGTAATCCCAGATAACGGACGACGGTTCGCGCTGTCCTAGTAGGCGCGACACGATGTGTTCTTTGTCCCAATATTGCGATGTTCTTGGGTCGGAAACGCGTCTCAGCGTGAATGTCGAGGGTGCGCTGAAGTCTGTCGGCAGCACGGGTTCCCACACCACAAACACTCGGATCTTCGAATCATTCTGTTGCTTGAGCAGTTTTTCCATTGCAGAGGCCCCCTGCAAACAAACTGGTCAAGTTGGCGACACCAATAAGAGCACTCGTACCGAACCTGCCGATGCGTTGAATCCGTCCTTGAGAGCAGACAGATTTGAGTTGTTCAGCCGAACCAACGGTGATTGGCCCGCGGGTACCGTGCTGCCTCCGTAGAGGTAGTACAGGAAAAACAAGGCCGCGACTGCGATGGCCAGCCATGAGAGCTTTCTTCTACTCATATCAATGTCACTGCCCTACCAAATCGGCAATAAGATTCGCCAGCGCTTGCGGAAAGAATGTAAAAGCCACCACGACAATGGCCGAAAACCACAACAGGGCCGTGCTCCACCGGCTTGGCTTCCTTCCACACTGTTTCTCGCGCCGACCCTGATAAAAACCCAGCGCCACAAAACCGAGAGCTGCGGCCACAAGAAATGGACGCAATTTAACGAAGAACGCCGAACTGCCTGCCGTGCCGGCCGCAGCCACGAAGGGCAGCAAAGGCAAACAACAACTGGATGCCAACACAGCCGACCCGAGAGCAGCCACGCTCGCCAACGCTTTGCCCTTCGAGCGCTCGCGGGTTTCAGTTGGCGGCTGATCCATCATCGCTAGTCCTTCGCGGCAGAAATAGCTCGTCGCAACGCCAGTTCCGACGGCAATCCAGTGCCGTCTCCGTACAAGCGGCATGCAAGTCCGAAAGCCGCTTGCTCGCCTGCTTCTTCCACGTCCACACCGTTAACTCGCACTGTGGGCGACCCAGAAAACTGCTGCGAGCGAGCGACCGCCTCCTCTGCTACGAGGACTTCCTCGACCCGCGCGTCCACGCCCTCCGACTGCAGCACCTGCCTCACACGATCGATTGCCGGCTGACAATTCCGGCATTCAGGAACACAAAGGACCTGGATCAACACGAGTGCTCCTTCGCCTCAGCGCTCTCTAAAACCGGGCAACTTCTGTTCTTGCTACGGCGCCTGCGCTCCGCGTTGCACTTCCGCAGGCCGGTTGCGAGCTCGCGTTCTAGATTCTGCAGTTCTCGAAGCTTGGAACGTACTTTGTCTAACTTCGTCTTCACCAGTTCGCTGACTTCCTTGCACGCGTCCAAGCGGTTCTCGCGAAGATCAAGAATCTGTCTCACTTCCCGCAAGGAGAAACCCAGGCTTTGCATCCTTCGGATGAAGCTCAACTGTGCGACTTCTGCGTGCGTGAACAACCGAAACCGACCGGGCGTCCGAGGAACTTCCGGCAACAACGACCTGCGCTCGTAAAACCGGATGGCATCTACGCTGAGGGCGGTTAGCTTGGCAACTTCGCCGATCTGCATCGCCGTATGTCCTAAATTTGAGGGCATATTGGAAGCATACACTCTGGACAATACTCCAGAGTCAAGTGCCAGTTGCGAAATAACGATAGTCTCCGGACCGCCACCGACGACATGGCTAAGAAACGGTATGGAGCAGCCCACAGTCGTTGCGTGGCGATGTGCCGATCCCATTGACGAGGGTCTATTGCGCGAACTAGTCTGGACTCGGCGCACACGGGGCGCATCCAGTCCGCGGAAAGGGCCGTGCCCACCCTTACAAAGAAATCTGAAGGTACGAACCTTCTTTCAGCCTGATTCGGGCGGACTCCAGGCGTGCGATGAAAGGAGATTCGTATGTTTCCCAACCCACAAGACGCTCTGCCGCTGCCGCCAGCACCAAACCTTGAGCAATACAAGAAACTCGCCAAAGACTTAGTGAACGCCTGCAAGGGCGGGAATTCTGATGCCGTACATCTATGGGCAACTGACTGGGTTCACAAAATTGTCCGCCTGAGCGGGCTGGAAATCGCCTCGCGCCAGCCAGTAGACATTCAAAGATGGATCGAAGGAGTCACGGACTTCGCAACAAAAAAGCTACATTCAGGTCAACATAGTTGTGTGCTGGCTGACGCGCAGTTCGTCATCGCTCGTTCACACGGTTTTACAAGTTGGCCCAGCATGGCCGAATATATTGAGCAACTCACAAAATTGCGTTCCTCAGTAGCGCAATTCGAGATGGCCGCTGATGCAGTAGTCGCCGGAGACCTGCGGACCCTTCAGCGGCTTCTTCAGGAAAACCCTGGACTCGTGCGAGAACGATCGAAGCGCGAACACCG
>Ga0070732_10000081_pt1 | contig 93520 bp, 79 predicted proteins | sample Coa_R1_5_FD_66449 | JGI IMG/M metagenome (GOLD analysis project Ga0070732, IMG submission 66449) | Surface soil microbial communities from Centralia Pennsylvania, which are recovering from an underground coalmine fire - Coalmine... | ecosystem: Environmental > Terrestrial > Soil > Unclassified ... | reverse complement strand
GCCGGCGGTTTGGAGCGAAGCGACAAACGCTCTTACTGCGGCGTTAAGGTCGCGCCCGACTTGCGCGGCGCGGCCGCTGCAACAGGCGCTGAAGGGACACGGTAAGGAAAGACGCTCGCCGGCGGTTTGGAGCGAAGCGACAAAAACAAATGATCCATAAAATTGTACAGGTCGCCCTTCGCCAGCGTTTTCTGGTGCTGATGCTGGTCCTCTTGCTGGTCATCGCCGGCACGCACTCCTTCCAGCACATGCCCGTCGACGCCTATCCCGACCTCTCGCCTCCTATGGTTGAGATCATCACGCAGTGGCCGGGACACGCCGCCGAGGAAGTCGAGCGGCTGATTACTCTGCCTCTGGAAGTGGAGATGGCGGGATCGCCCAACATGGTGGTGATGCGCTCCATCTCGCTCTACGGGCTCTCCGATATCCGGTTGACCTTCCAGGACACCACCGACAGCTATTTCGCCCGCCAGGTGATTTTTCAGCGCCTGGCTGACGCCCAGCTTCCCACCGGAGTCACGCCCAGCATGGCGCCGCTCTTCAGTCCCAGCGGCCTCGTCTACCGCTATGTGCTGCAAAGCCCTGACCGCACGCCGCAGGAGCTGAAGACCATCGAAGACTGGATCCTGGAGCGGGCTTACAAGTCGGTTCCCGGGGTGGCCGACGACTCCGGCTTCGGCGGCACCGTCATGCAGTACCAGGTGCTGCTCGATCCGGCCCGGCTCTATGGCTATCACCTGACCGTGCAGCAGGTGATGCAGGCGCTGGCCGCCAACAACGCCAATGCCGGCGGCGGATTCTACTCCCAGGGCGGGCAGTTCTATTACGTGCGCGGCCTGGGCCTGGTGCAGAACTCCAACGACATCGGCAACATCGTGGTCGCCAGCAACAAGGGCACGCCCATTCGCGTGCGCGACGTGGGCGAGGTCACCATCGGCCACGCTCCGCGCCTCGGCCAGTTCGGCTTCCAGACGCACGACTCGAACAACGACGATGCCGTAGAAGGCGTGATCCTGATGCGCCGCAACGAGCAGGCGCAGGACGTGCTCAAGGGAGTGGAGAAGAAGACCGACGAGCTCAACAACTCGGTCCTGCCTAAGGACGTCAAGATTCTTCCCTTCTACGACCGCAGCGGCCTGGTGCGCCTGACTACCGACACCGTCGAAAACAACCTGCTCCGCGGCATGGTGCTGGTGCTGATCGTCCTGATCTTCTTTTTGGTGAGCGTGCGCGCCGCGGTGATCGTCGCCCTCACCATTCCGCTCTCCCTGCTTTTCGCCTTCGTGATCCTGCACGCGCAGAATCTCTCTGCGAACCTGCTCTCCATCGGCGCCATCGACTTCGGCATCATCATTGACGGCACGGTGGTGATGATGGAGAACATCTATCGCGAGCTGGCGCTGCGCTACGGCCAGGACTACAAGCTGACTGACGTGATTCTGGCTGCGGCCGCCGACGTCGACCGCCCCATCTTCTATTCGGTGGCCGTGATCATCGCCAGCTACCTGCCTATTTACGCGCTGGGCGGGCCCTCCGGCAGGCTCTTCCATCCCATGGCTGACACCATGTCCTTCGCGCTGATCGGCGGCCTGATCCTCACCCTGACTCTCGTACCCGTGCTTACCTGGTACTGGTTTAAGGGCGGCGTGCGCGAGAAGGTGAATCGCCCTTACGAGTGGATCAAAGAAGTTTATGCCCGCCAGCTCGACTGGGCGCTGGCCCGGCCGCGCCTCACCCTGCTTCTTGCCCTGCTGATCTTCGGCCTCACGCTTCTGCTGGTCCCGTTCATCGGCGGCGAATTCATGCCTCATCTCGATGAAGGCGCGCTTTGGGTGCGCGCCACCATGCCTTACACCATCTCGTTTGAGGAGGCCAGCAAGATTTCTCCGCAGATCAGGAACATCCTGATCTCGTATCCGCAGGTCACCATGGTCGGCTCCGAACTCGGCCGCCCCGATGACGGCACCGATCCCACTGGCTTCTTCAATGTCGAGTTTTACGTCGGCCTCAAGCCGTACGGCGACAAATCCTGGAAGGGTGACACCAACACCAAGCAGAAGCTGATTGAAGCCATCGACAAGCGACTCTTCTCTTTCCCCGGCATTCAATTCAATTACACCCAGCCGGCGGAGGACGCCGTAGATGAGGCGCTCACCGGCTTGAAGAGTTCGCTGGCGGTGAAGATCTACGGCCCCGACCTGCAGGTTCTGCAATCCAAAGCCGATGAGATCAAGGAAACCCTGGAGAAGATCCGCGGCTTCACCGAGCTCACAGTTGTGCGCGAGCTCGGCCAGCCCAGCCTGATCATCGACGTGGACCGCGAGAAGATCGCGCGCTACGGCATCAACGTGGCCGATGTTGAGGCCGTCATCCAGGCGGCGGTGGGCGGCCAGGCGGTTACCCAGGTCGTTCAGGGAGAAAAGCTGTTTGACCTCGTGGTGCGCATGCAGCCGCAGTTCCGCTCCAGCGCCCAGGAAATCGGCAACCTTCTGGTTGGAACCCCTGACGGCCAGCAGATTCCCATCAGCCAGATGGCCACTATCCGCCAGGGCAACGGAGCTTCGTTCATCTACCGCGAGAACAACTCCCGCTATATCGGCGTGCAGTTCAGCATTGAGGGCCGCGACCTGCAGCGCGCGGTGGAGGAAGGCCAGCGGGCGGTGAAGAAGAACGTTATGATTCCCGGCGGGTACCGGCTCGACTGGGGCGGCGAATACGATGAATTCCTCGCTGCCAAAGATCAGCTCACCATCATCGGTCCCCTGGCCACGCTGCTGATCTTCTTCATCCTCTTTGCGCTCTACGGCAACTTCCGCTTCCCGCTGGCCATTGCCGTGGGCGTGGTCATTACCGTGCCCGTGGGCGCGCTGCTGGCCCTGAAGCTGACGCACACGCCCTTCAGCGTCTCTTCCGTTCTGGGATTGCTGGCGCTGCTGGGCGTCTCAGTGGAAACCGGAGTGATTCTGGTCTCCTACATCAACAAGCTGCGCCTGGAAGGGATGGATATTGCGACCGCCACGCGTGAAGCTTCCTTGCTGCGCTTGCGGCCGATCATGATGACCGCGCTGGTCGCCTGCCTGGGATTGCTGCCCGCCGCGCTCTCCACCGGCATCGGTTCGGACACGCAGAAGCCCTTCGCTATCGTGATTGTCTCGGGACTGATCTCGCGCCTGCTGATCGGCTTCTTCGTGAACCCGGTTCTATACCGCATGGTGGCGCGCGAAGGCGACGTTCTGCAGGTGTGACCGCCAGTAAGTATCTCTCGCAGCCGGCGCCGAAGGTGCGCAGCAACGCACTGAAGCTTCTGGCTGCGAAATCGTCAGCACAGTTCTCGGCTGGCAGCCGGAAGCCGCTGGCCACCTCAAAAATGTGCTGTTCGCCGGTCTGCTTACTGCGGCAGAGTCGTGCCCGCGGGCAGCGTCCAGATCTGCACTCCGCGCGCGGGAGTCTTACCCGTTCGCGTCTGAATACGCTGCGCGTCGATTCCCTTGGTCGCGCTTAAGTAGGTCTTGGCGTTTTCCGCGCGCTTGCTGGCCAGCGCCGCAGGTTCCTTCTCGTCCGCGGAGCCCACGATCACCGCGGTGCTGGTGGGATCCTGCTGCATCTTCAAAGCAACGTCATCCAGGATGGCCTTGGAGCGATTGTCCACGTAAGCGCTCGAGGGTTTGAAGTCCAGGTCCGTCATCTTCTGCGGCGCCGCCTGTGGTATCGGCGGAGCTTCCACGTTCACCGTAGTTGTGGCCGAGGCGCTCAGGTTGCGATCGTCAAACGCCGTTGCGCGCACCGCGATCGGTCCCGGCCCAACGTCGGTGGTATCCAGCTTGGCCTGGTTGCGGCTGGAGGAAAGCTTGCCGGCGTTGGTGACGAAGGTGATGCTGACCGGGCGATTTTCCGGACTCGAGGCATCGCACGTGATGGTAGACGTTTCCCCGGCGCGCAGAGTCACTGGTGACGCGCTGCACGAAATTTGCGGCACCATGTCGGTAGTCGGCACGGGGTTGACGTTCGCTCCGGTCGCGGCTACGGGCTGGGGCGACCACGCCGCCTGCAGCGGCGCGACTTCAGGAGCGGAGGAGGTGTCCATCAGCTCTACGCCGTCGCCGACCTGGATCTCCTGCAATGACGTGACCACCATCGCCGTGGCGCTCTTCCTGCGAACCTCCAGCACGATCATGTTGCCCAGCGTCCGCAGCGGCAGGCTGGAAACTTCGGTTTGCGCGCTCTTATAGGGATCCGCCTGTGTGTCTTCGTTGGCCGTTGCTTTCATAGCCAAGCTGGCCTCCGGATCGCGGTAGGTGCGGGAGTAGGTTCTGGTCACACGGAGGTAGTCTCCAACTTTGACCTTATCCTCGCCCAGATTCACAACTGCGGTGCTCTTGGCCGCCAGATAACCGTCAAACTCGTGCCCCATGATGATCCGCCCGTGCGGGCTGCCGGTGGGCGGAGCAAATTTGTCCAGCTTGACCACGCGAAAGACCGGCGCCTGGCGTTCGACAAACGGCACTGCCAGATCGCCCATGACAAAGTCAGCGCATGCCAGCTCGGGCACGGCGATCGCGGTCTCCTTCTGCACCTCGGTCACGCGCACATAGCCCAGCTCGAAGTAGGGCTCTCCCAGTTCTTTCACTGCGGCATTCTGGCCGGGGTAATACTCGTAGTGGTTGGGATCTTTGGCTCGGCGAATAATCTCAAAACGGTCGCCCTCTTTCATGTCTTTCCCGTGAATGTAGAGCACGTCCACGGACTGCGAGGCATAACGGGTCTGGTCAGGGCTGTTCCAACCCGCAACCACGTAATGATTGGTCGGTATTTTTTCGCTGGCGATGAATCCGCCGCAATACATGTCCGAAGCTGTCGGCATGTTGGCCGTGGATGCCTTGCGTCCCTCCACACGGACGATCGGCTTCTGCGCCGGCTGCGTAGCTTGTCCCCACGCCATGGCCGCGAAAGCCAGTACTGATATGATTCCTGTTGTTTTCACACAACCTCCCCCGAGCCTAACGGGGTAAACGTGGCCGCGGTCGCGCGCACCACTACCCGGCTGAACAGTAGCAAAGCTGGTAGGCCAGTTCAACTAAAGTCTTTATTTACTTAGAAGATACACTTATTACAGAAGTGCATTCCCTGTTGCAATCTGCCCTTGCATCGGCAATTCTTGGTCCGTATTATGGCCACTCTAATCCCTTAAATCGCGATGAATGGAGTAACTGCCAGCCCGGCCCCCCGGTTCCTGCCCGCGCGGTTGCCGCGTATGTGTGTACCCGTGTGGGCTTCCAACCCCGCCGAACTGGCCCAGAAAGCCGATGTCGTGGTCCGCGAGAACCCCTTTATTGAGTTCAGGTTAGACTACCTTTCCAAGCCTGGCCTGGCGTTCCCGCGGCTCAAAACATTTGTCGAATACCACCCTGAAGCTCTCATCATCGCCACCTGCCGCCGCGCCGCCAACGGTGGACGCTTTCGCGGATCCATTGCCTCCCAGATCGACATCCTGGTCAAGGCCGCCAGCACCGGGTGTCATCTGGTCGATCTGGAGCTGGAAACCGCCGCTCGCATCAAATCCACCGATTTTGAGCGTTTGCGCCGCTCTGCCAATCTGATCCTCTCCTACCACGACTTCCGCGGCACCAAAAAGCTGGAAGAGACGCTGGCGAAAATGAAGCATTACCCCGCCGACTTCTTCAAGATCGTCACCACGGCAAATTCACTTTCCGACAACGTGGTGATGATGAAGTTTCTCGAGCGCCACAGCCACAGCCATTCTCTGGTTGGGTTGTGCATGGGCGAACAAGGCATCATCAGCCGGGTGCTTGCCGTCCGCGCCGGCAGCCAGTTCACTTTTGCCGCCGCCAGTCCCGGGGAAGAGACCGCTCCCGGCCAGATCGCGGCTCGCACACTGCGCGAGACCTATCGCATCGACCAGGTCGACGCCGCCACCCGGGTCTACGGCGTGGCCGGCGATCCCATTGAACACTCGCTCTCGCCGATCATGCTCAACACCGCCTTTCGCCGCGAGAACGTCAACGCCGTCTATCTCGCTCTTCACGCCAAAACCCTTGACGATCTGATGGCCTGCGTCAGCGACATTCCCATCAACGGGCTGAGCGTGACCATGCCATACAAAGAACAGATCGTGGGACACCTCGATAAAACCGATCCCCTGACCGCCAAGATCGGCGCTTGCAATACCGTGGTCCGCGCCCAGGACGGCAAGCTCTACGGCTTCAATACTGACGTCGCCGGCGTCGTACGGCCGCTGGAAATGCGCCTGCGCCTGGCCGGGGCCAAGATCCTGGTGCTCGGCGCCGGCGGTTCTGCCCGTGCTGCTGTCTTTGGCCTGAAGGAGCGCGGCGCGGAGGTTTTCATCCTTAACCGCACGGCGGGACCGGCGCAGCGACTGGCCAAGCAGGCCCGCGCTAAGGCCATCAACCGCACCATGCTGAAGAAGATGGAGTTCGATGTCATCATCAACGCCACTCCCGTCGGCATGGACGGCAATCGCGATCCCCTTCCCATCTCTGAGCCCGAGTTCAAAGCCCGCTACTTCTTTGACATGGTCTATTCGCCGGCCGAGACCCGAATGATCAAAATTGCCCGCGCCCGCGGCATGCACATCATTCAGGGTTCGGAAATGTTCGTACAGCAAGGCGCGCGCCAGTTCGAAACCTGGAGCGGCAAGCCTGCTCCGGTCATGGATATGCAGCGCGTGGTCGACTTCGCCCTGGCCCAGCGCGCCGCTGCCGCGCAAAACGGAACCGGCAGCAAACGCAAGCACAAGTAGCGCCGGTTCGCCAGCGCCGCCTTCCCGGCGTTTGACCAACTTGGCTAACTGCAAGTAAAATCAGTCTTTCGGCACCCTCCGAGAAAATCCCAGCACAAGGATCGAAACCAGCAGCATGGCAAATCATTTTTCGGCGCTGAAGCGCGCCCGGCAGACTACGAAACGCACGGAAACCAACCGCGCCAACACTTCTCAGCTGCGCACTGCGTTGCGCAAGTTCCGCGCCGCCCTGCAGTCCGGCGACAAGGCCCAGGCCAAGAGCCAGTTCTCTGAAACGGTCTCCAAAATCGACCAGGCCGTGCGCAAAGGCGTGATTCACAAGAACACTGCCTCGCGCTACAAGTCGAGACTGAGCGCTCGCCTGGCGAAGTAGTTCCTACTCAGCAGCCCCTCCCGGCATTCGTCCATCTCCAGGTCCGCCCGCCCGCGTTCTCTCCCGCGGGCAATCTGGGCCGATGGTCCTTTGCTTCTCGTTTTTCCTCCGGCGGTAGTGTCCTAATTTGCCGCTCTCATCCATGAATCGCGGCCTCCAACGTGCTACGAATCCACTCCGAGACGGTCAGACTCTTGGCCTTGGCTGCGGCCTCAATCGCCTTTAGATCGTCAGCCTTGAAACGTACGGGCACAATGCGGCCCTTTGCTGCGCCCTTCGGGAGTGCTGGCCTTCCCACTTTTTTACGCTTCGGCATTTCGGAACCCCTGAACAATCGCAGCACGTACAGCCGTTTCTGGCGATACCACGGGCGGGATTTTTAGCACCGCCACGTGTCGCTTGGGCTTCTTTGGATCGTCCGTCTCATGCGTCCAGGCGTAAGCGTGTGTTGCCTTCGGATGGCCGTGCAATTCAAAAATCTCCACTATCCCTTCCCAGACGGTCCTTCCGGCGTGCGTTTCAGTTACGGGAACACTTTGAATGTGAGTGGACTCAGTACCATGTATGTGGCGGATTGCGTCTTTCAATTCTTCGATGTAGTTCATGCCGCTGCCTCTACAAGATCGCCAACACTCCAAAACTCCCGCTCAATCCCAGCCGCCATTGCAGGAGTGCAGCGGAGTGTGTTGTGGCGTTTCACAAGGTTGTAGTATGCGAAATGCAGCGCAACGGCTGCCTCAAAATTCTCGCGCTTCTTGCTGAAAGCCAGAGTTAACCGCGTCAATCTCCGCATGTGAAGGCGAGTGGTCGCGTTCAGCCGTTCAATGTAGCTGGTGGAGATCAAACACGGATCGGGATTGCCAACAATGGTCTTTTTGTCGCAGGAAACGAAATCAGGTGCGCTGTAGCGCCGCGTATGGTGCTCGTAATCTTCGCCATGTGTGTATGACTTTACGATCTGGCCGTAATCCACATCGGCCCCGAATGCCTTTTCAATCGCTTCCACATAAGCCCTGAGCGCATCGGTGGAGATTTGCACACGGTTTTTCATCCGTGAGGCAACATCCTGAACAAAGGCGTTTGCAGTCATACGGTCGCGCTTTCCGACCTTAAAAGCAGGGACAAGCTTCGTTTTCGCATCCACAGCACAGAACGTCCAAACGTCTCCGCACTCCTGCGGGTTATCGTCTATGGAAACGTGCTTTTCCTTCTTGCCGATGAAACCCCATATTTCATCAAATTGCAGGTATTGGCAGGGCAGATCGCGCATTTTCGCGTCCAGCACACGAGCGCAGCCTTGGCCTATTTTCACGCCTAGCCGCATGATCGTATCCCGGTGAATGCCCGTGATGCGCTCAATCGAGCGTATGCTAGAGCCTTCAGCCAATGCCCCGATTACCGCAATTTGCTTGTCGCTATTTAGTACGTTCGCCATGTGCATTAACTGTATTACAATAATTATCGCGTGTCAATAGTTTTTGTGTTACGATAACTACCTGTGACCGCACAGGAGGCCGAACCAAAGGCCCAAGAGAAACCCCGTGACGGCAGAGATGGCCGCTACATGCCAAAAAATAGAATCTTTCAGGCGCTTGCGCAAAATGGATGGATTCAAAATACCTCCGTTACTGTCCTGCCAATTTTGACGGCAATCATTTGTATAGCTATGAAAATGAGTACTTTGAGAACGATCGTTATTACTGCATGCGTTCTGCTTACAGTGCTTGTGTGGACAGCGGGTGTGACCATCATCCGGATGTATGACAATCCCGATGAAGGCCTAAAAATAAAGGTGCTGTATTCGTCATATGCCGGAGATTCGGCAGTGTGGTGGCTTAGGTATACCAGCTCCCTGGGAGATACCATTTCCCCGATGCCAGTACTGCTTTCAATGAGCATCACCAACACGAGAGACATTCCCGTTACTCTGGACTCCCTAGCGATAAGCGTGCAGCTAAATGATGGCCCGTGGGTTGATCTCCAGCACATAAATTCGCGCTGGGGTTCTGTATGGTACATAACTGACCTGAAAGATGCTGGCCTGCTCGATCTCTCAGAAAATGGCCTCGATACGATCTTGCTTAAGCCGATAGAGCCGCACAAACCAGTGCGCGGCATAATGTTTTTTGATACCCCTAGCCCAGTATTGCCGTTTGCTGACGACTGGATTCGGTACAAGTGGGCGGCAAAGGATACTGCTGGCACTGAATACGTTGTCCTGAGCGAACGGACTCGCGTCAGGACAACCCCTCCAGACGTGAGAGATGCCCAGTTCAACGACACGGCCTTGCACTTCAGCAAGGCCCATCTCGATTTAAGGAGAGCTGGCTTAAAGACACAGCGCTGGTACAACACCGGTGTCGTGGCAGTTCCCAATAAGTGAGTCAAATTTAGGACACCACCCCTCCGGCCATCCTGTTCCGGGAACTCACATTCCTATGGGATAATCACATGTTTTGCCTCTAAGGCACAGCCGTCACGCTGGAACGTTCCCGCGTGTGAGGAGGAACGTTTTGGATTTTCAGCTTAGCGAAGAACAGCAGCAGCTCAAGAGTTCAGTCCGCGAGTTTGCCGAACGCGAAATCCTGCCCCACGTCATGGAGTGGGACGAGCAATGCATCTATCCAGAAAAGGTCATTAAAGAAGTCGGCAAAATGGGGCTGATGGGCGTGATCTTCCCCCACGAGTACGGCGGCGCTGGCATGGGCTACGTGGAATACGTGATCGCCATCGAAGAGCTGTCGCGCGTGGATGGCTCCATCGGCATCATCGTGGCCGGCCACAACTCCCTTTGCACCAACCACATCTTCGTTTGCGGCAGCGAGGAACAGAAGCGCAAGTACGTGCCCAGGCTGGCTTCGGGTGAATTTCTTGGCTGCTGGGGGCTGACCGAACCCGGCTCCGGCTCTGACGCCGGCGGCGCGCGCACCAGCGCCGTCCGCAAGAAAGGCGGATGGGTTCTCAACGGCACCAAGACTTTCATCACCAACGGCCATCACGCCGACGTTGCCGTAGTCATCGCCGTCACCGACAAGACCGCGCACACCCACGGGCTCTCCGCCTTCATCGTGGAAAAAGGCGCCAAGGGATTTCGTGCCGGCAAGAAAGAAAACAAGCTGGGACTCCGCGCCAGCGACACCTCGGAACTGATCTTTGAAGACTGCTGGATTCCCGGCGACGCTTTGCTGGGCCAGGAAGGCGCCGGTTTTGTCGACGCCATGCGCATCCTCGACGGCGGCCGCATCTCCATCGCCGCGCTCAGCCTGGGCATCGCCCAGGGCGCATACGACGCTGCCCTCCGCTACTCCAAGCAGCGCAAGCAGTTCGGCCGCTTCATCAGCGAGTTTCAGGCCATACAATGGAAGCTCGCCGATATGGCTACGGAGATTGAGGCCGCGCGCCTGCTGACCATGCGCGCCGCTTCCATGAAGGACGCTGGGCTGAAGACTACGATGGAGTCGTCCATGGCCAAGCTTTACGCCGGCGAAGTCGCGGTCAGGTGCGCCAACGAGGGCGTACAGATTCATGGCGGCTACGGATTCGTAAAGGATTACCCGGCGGAGAAGTTCTATCGCGACGTCAAGCTCTGCACCATCGGCGAAGGCACCAGCGAAATCCAGCGCCTGGTCATCGCGCGACAGTTGTTAAAGGACTAATTTGGCCGACGCTACCATCCAAGCCTGGGTCGAGCGCATTCGCTCCGGCGATGTGCGCGCTCTGGCCCGGGCCATCAGCGCCATTGAAGACGGGCGGCCTGAATCCGTTGCTATCCTCAAAGCCATGTTCCCCTTCAGCGGGAAGGCGCGCGTGATCGGGATGACCGGCGCTCCCGGCGCCGGCAAGAGCACGCTGGTCGACCAGCTCGCCCGCGAGTACCGCAAGCAGCAACGCACCATCGGCATCATCGCCGTCGATCCCACCAGCCCTTACACCGGCGGCGCCATCCTGGGCGATCGCATCCGCATGCAGGCCCATCACGCCGATACCGGCATCTACATCCGCAGCATGGCCACCCGCGGCTTCCTCGGCGGCCTGGCCCGCGCCACCACCGACGTGGCCACCATCCTCGACGCCAGCGGCAAAGACCTGGTGCTGATTGAAACCGTGGGCGTAGGCCAGGATGAAGTGGACATCGTGCGCCTGGCCGACGTCACTGTCGTCATCCTGGTTCCCGGCATGGGCGACGACGTGCAGACCATCAAGGCCGGCATCATGGAGATCGCTGACATATTCGTGATCAACAAGAGCGACCGCGAGGGCGCCGATCGCGTAGAACGCGAGATTCGCGCCATGCAGACTCTGGCCACGCGCAAAGACAAATGGACGCCGCCTATCGTGAAGACCGTCGCCGTCGACGGCAAAGGCGTGCCCGAACTGGTCAGCGCCATCTCCGCCTACGGAGAGTATCTGTCCCGGCAGGACCTGCTGCTCAAGAAGAAGATCTCCAGCTGGCGCGAGCGCCTGGTAGAGATGCTGCGCGAAGCCATGATGCAGCGCCTGCTCAGCGAGCGCCTGCCCGAAGAAGAGCTTCTGCGCCTCTCGGGCGAAATAGCGGAGCACCGGAGGGATCCGTATTCCTTGGTAGAGGAGATCGCGGGGAGCTTCGGCTCCATGGAGAAGGTCAAACGTTGATTTAGTAATGTGGCAATTTGGTAAATGAAGAAAGAAATCCGTGAGGATGAGATTGGCGCACTCTGGATCAAGCGCTAAAAGCCAATAGCTAGAAGCCAGGAGCTTTTCTTATGTCTTCCATCGATCATCTCGGAATCGCCGTCAGATCTCTGGCCGAAGCCCGCAAATTCTACGAGCGCCTGGGCCTGGGCCCCGTGGAAGAAGAAGTTGTTCCCCACGAAAAAGTAAAGGTCGCCATGATCCCCGTCGGCGAAAGCCGTATCGAGCTGCTCGAGCCCACCAGTCCGGATTCGGTGATCGGCAAATTCCTGGACAAGCGCGGCGAAGGGCTGCATCACGTGGCCATCCACGTTACCGACCTGGCCCACACGCTGGAAACGCTGAAAGCCTCCGGCACCCGCTTTGTCAACGAAGAGATCAAGATCGGCGCCGGCGGACATCTCTATGTCTTCGTCCATCCTTCCAGCGCCGGCGGCGTGCTTCTGGAACTGGTGCAGGAACAGCCTGGCGTGTAAACATCCCGCGCGCAGCGAGTGATCCCTATAATCTTTGCTGATGTCGAGGTTAGGATTTCCGGTCTTGGCCTGAAGTTCCCATCTTGACCGTTCGGCTTGAACATAAGTCAATAAATATCCCTGGCTGCGTTCGCGATAAAGAGAATGCTCTTTCTTGGCATCGACACATCGGGCAAGTCCGGCGGCGTGACGCTCGCGGAAGGTGATCCTCGTTCCTTCCGCATCCTCGGGTTTTCCCCGATTGCCGGTGGCACCTTTTCCGCACAACTGGTTCCCACTATCGCTCGGTTGCTGGAGAGTTATGGAAAGTCGTTGTCCGACGTCGCCGGCTTTGCCGTTGCCTCCGGCCCAGGATCGTTCACGGGTCTGCGCGTGGGATTGAGCGCGGTGAAGGGCCTGGCTGAGGTTCTCGCCAAGCCCATCGCCACCGTCTCTCTGCTCGAAGCTCTGGCTATTGCGCCGGGCAGGACCGGCCGCATCGCCGCCGCGCTCGACGCCGGCCGTTCAGAAATCTTCTTCGGCCTTTATGAGGTTTCGGCAACCAGGGCTGCGCTCATCAGCGAAAGCCTGCTCTCCCGGGGCCAGTTTCAAGAACAGTTGCGCGGCGATCTTCAGCTTTTAGTCACCAGTGATTCATCTGTCGCCCAAATGGCCCGCGGCGCCGCCAGCCCCGTTCCGGTCGAAGTCGCTGACCGCCCGGACAGCTCGTTGATTGCCCGCGTCGGGCTGAAGAAACTGCTCCACGGCGAAACCGTGTCGATAGAAGCTCTCGACGCCAACTACATCCGCCGCTCCGACGCCGAAATCTTTTCCAGGCCCAAGGTCCAGCCATGATCCGCGTCCGCCCGGCGACGCGCCTCGATCTGCCTCGCCTGCTGGAGATCGGCGGCCACGCCGCCACTTCCACGCAATGGAGCGAATCGCAATACGCCAGGCTGTTCTCCGGCGAAACCCCGCGCGGCCAGGTCGCGCTGGTGATACACGAAGACGAGCAGGTCGCGGGCTTTCTCGTCGGCCGGCCACTCACGGCGGACGAAGACGAGTGGGAACTGGAGAACATCGCCGTCAGCGGACCGGCGCGCCGTCGCGGCCTGGGCTCGCATCTTCTGGGCGAATTCCTGCGGCTGGTGCGCGAACGCGGCGGATGGGACGTCTTCCTGGAAGTCCGCGAGTCTAATCACGCCGCTCGAGCCCTCTATGAAAAATGGGCTTTCCTCGAGGCCGGACGGCGCAAGAGCTATTACGAAGGCCCGTCCGAGGACGCCCTGATTCTGAAATTCTCATTCCCCAGGCCCTCCCGGCACTGAAGTCATCTTGAAGCAGGCCGTCCGGTTTGTTATCACTTCTCAGAGATATCGCCGCCAGACCTCATGAGCCTCAGCACCATTCTCGGAACCGCGGTTGAGAAGAGCATCAACGCCTGGGTCCGGGGGTTTGGCCGGAGCCTGAATCCTGACGACTATCCCTGGCTGAAATGTCCGGTGGGATCGGCCACGGCCGTCGGCACTGAGATGTACAACGACATCGCGGCCGCGGAAAGCCTGCACCAGAATTCTTCACCCCGCGCCGGCCTGCTCTACAGCTTTGACGACCTGCGCAGCGACCGCTTCGACAGTACGAAAATCGACCGCCGCATTCGTGATTTCTACGAGCACACCGCCGCCTACGACCTGGACGCCTGGAGCCAGGTGGGCGCGCTGGCGAAGCCTCTGCTTTGGGGGCTGGTCACCCTGGTCAGCCGGCGCATGGACCAGCTGGTGTTCCCCTTATCGCCGCTCGAACTCTCCGGCGGCATGAGCAACGAGATCGTTGAGATGACCGACAGGGCCGGCAGGCGCGTCTACACCGGCTGGCGCCGCACCCTGGTTCGCAAGAATTCCATCATTTACGCCGGGCTGTACTCCACCGCGGTACCGCCGAATTATGGCCGCCCCTGCGTGCGCGTGACCTTTCCCGTCCGTAGAGGCAGCGCCGCCGTCATCCTCCGGCCGGAAGTGGGGGAAAACGGCTCACTGAAACTGATCGCCGAAGGCCGCAAATTCGGCGATCCCGGTTTCTATCGCATCGTGAAAACCGGGCCCAGCCGCTGCGCGGTACGATATATTCCCCAGCTGCGCGAGAGATTCCACGTCTATGTGGCGCCTGACGGCATTCTGCGCACCGAACATAACATTCGTATGCTGGGTACTCCCGTAGTGTCCTTGCATTACAAAATGCCTGCCGCCAAAGGCGCGATGGTAAGTGCCTGAGGTTGCACCATTCTCACTGCTTTTTTGCGTTAGCCCCGGCTAATCTTCAGTAATTTTCCGCCCCCCTACCGTCACTCCGATATTGAACCTGCTCTGGCTCTGTGTTAAGGTTCGATGAAGACGAAGCAGGAGGTTCTTCCGGATGGTAGATTCCGTTCGCGAACAGCTTCTTGCCAGCCACGATGAATTTCGCAGGCTGGCCCAGGAACACAATCAATACTCTGCGCGCCTCACCACTCTCATCGAAAAACGGTATCTCTCCGAAGAGGAGAAAGTGGAAGAAGTGCGCTTGAAAAAGCTCAAACTGCGCGTGAAAGACCAGATGCAGATGATTGAGCAGGACTTTAAACGCGCTCAGCCTAACGTGGCATAGCGCGTCTATATTCAGCGCCCCCCGCCCTCGCCGATCCCCGGCCAACGGCTGGGGAAACGTTTATCAATGAGTTGCTCCACCCCTTCTGCTATGCTCCGTTCCCGCAACTTCCGGCGTTTCCAATCTTCGAGCCTAGCTATAATCATCTAAATGGTTCGTGACGGCATTTATTACGCCCTGGGCATGCTCCTCGTCGCCGCCGTTTTGTGGTGGCTGGCCGCGCCCGCATGGGCTGCGATCCCGCTGTTGTTGGCTGTCTTCTTTCTATGGTTCTTCCGCGATCCGGAACGTGTAATCCCTTCCGGCTCCGGGTTGATCGTCTCTCCCGCCGACGGCAAAGTTACCGAGGTCGCGCCCACAGTGCTCGACGGGCAGCCGGCCACGCGCATCAGCATCTTCCTCAGCGTCTTTGACGTTCACGTAAACCGCTCTCCCGCCTCTGGCGTGATCAAAGATGTAACCTACCGCCGCGGCAAATTTCTGAACGCTATGGATCAGGCGTCGGCGGCAGACAACGAGCAGAACATCGTGACCATGGAAACCCCGGGCGGCAAAGTTGTCTTCAAACAGATCGCCGGCCTCCTGGCGCGGCGAATCGTCTTCAATCATCATTCCGGCGACACCTTGTCCCGCGGACAGCGTGTCGGCCTGATCAAGTTCGGCTCCCGCACTGACGTGATCTTCACCGGCGCGGTGGAAACTAACGTGAAGGCAGGCGATCGAGTGAAGGGCGGGTCGTCAATCCTGGCTCATGTGCAGGTTGCGACCGGCACCGAAAAGCCCGGCAGCACGGCGCGGCCTGCGCGCGAATCGGCGGAGGCCCTGCGATGAAGGTGCCTCAGCAGATGCGGCGCTGGGAAGACCAGCTTCCTGCCGAGCAAAAACGGCGCATGCGCAAAGGCATGTACATCCTGCCTTCGCTGTTCACCGCTCTGAACATCGGCGCCGGCTACTACGCAATTACCGAGACCGTACGGGCTACAGCCGCCGACTGGTGGCGTTTTGACCACGCGGCCCTCGCTATCGGCTTCGCTGTTTTCTTCGACGGTCTGGATGGACGCATCGCGCGCATGACCGGAACCACCAGCGACTTCGGCCGCGAATTCGATTCCCTGGCTGACGTGATCACCTTCGGCGTGGCCCCGGCCCTGCTCGCCTGGATGTGGGGCTTCCGCTGGCTCTCGCTGGTGGGACCTGCCGCCTTGAATGAGCGACTGGTGCAGCTCGGCATCATCGCCACCTTCCTCTTCGTGGTCGCCGGCGCCAGCCGCCTGGCCCGCTTCAACATACAGGCCAACCCCCAACCCTCGAATCCGGGGCGTCCCGGCCGGAAATATTTTGTCGGGTTGCCCATTCCCGCCGCTGCCGCTGTGCTCGCCGCCAGTATCCATCTGCTCGATGGCCGCCCCATTCAGACCTGGTGGATGGGCGCGGTTTGGCTTGGCTTGCTGATCTTCGCCGCCATGCTTATGGTGAGCACCTGGCGTTTTTACAGCTTCAAAGACCTCAACCTGCATAACCGGCATCCCTTTCAGGTCTTTCTGCTGATCTGTGCTGTTCTCGGGCTGCTCACTTTCTTCTCCGGCCCCGTGCTCTTCGTTGTCTCCCTCACCTATATGTTCAGCGGCGTGGTGACGCGGCTGGCTTCGCTGTTCCGCCGCCGCCCTTCTGAGCCCGACCATCCTGTCTACGAGGAAGCCCCCCAACCGCGATGAGGAGCGAAAACCATCTGTTCCGCGCCGCGATCATCGGCGCGGCCACGCTGAAAGGCCGCGAGCTCAAAGACGTTCTGGAAGAGCGCAACTTCCCCGCCGTCGATGTTCGCCTGCTCGATGACGACGAGTCGCTCGGCCAGCTGGAACGCGTGCAGGACGAAGTCTCCTTCATCCAGCCGGTAACTGCCGATCAGCTGGAGAACATCGACTTCACCTTCTTCGCTTCGGAATCGGACTTCACCTCGAAAAACTGGAAGATGGCCCGCGAAGCCGGCAGCGCGGTCATTGATCTGTCCTACGCACTGGAGAACGATTCGGCGGCCCTGCTGGGCGCGCCCTGGATCGAGCGCGAGCTTGGCCGGCAGACGCATCTCAACCTGGATTCAAATATCGTCAGCATCGCTCATCCCGCTGCCGTGACCCTGGCCTTGCTGCTGCTGCGCGCCGGCCGCGCCGCTGCCATCCGCCGAGTGGTCGCCGCGGTATTCGAGCCGGTCTCCGAACGCGGCCGCCGCGGCATGGACGAACTACACGAGCAGACCATCAAGCTGCTCTCCTTCCAGCAAATGCCCAAAGAGGTTTTTGATGCCCAGGTTGCCTTCAACATGCTCGGACAGTACGGCGCCTCGGCCAAGCAGTCATTGGAGCTGGTGGAGCGGAGGATCGGGCAGCACCTGCGCCGTCTCCTTGGTCGCGACGCGCCTCCCCTCACCCTGATGCTGCTGCAGGCGCCCGTCTTTCACGCACACACTTTCGCTATTCACATCGAACTCGAAAAATCGCTCTCGCCCGGAGATTTCTCCCGCGCCATCGCCGGCGACCATGTTCTAATCTCCCGCTCCCCTGCGGAAGGACCCAGCAACGTGAACGTCGCCGGCAAGGACGACATTCTGGTCTCGCTCCGGCGCAGCGCCTCGCAGGAGAATGAGACCGGCTTCTGGATCTGGGCCGCCGTCGATAACCTGCGCCTGGCCGCCATCACCGCTTTCGAATGCGCTACGGCCCTGGCTGCGGTCCGCCCACACGGGAAGGTGCAATGAAGGACCCCGCGCACAAATCCCCAAAGCAGCTCCGCCCCTGCGCGTTCCTGTTGATCGTGTTGATCGTGGCGGCTTTGTCTCTCGCCGGATGCGGCTATCACGCTGTCGGACGTTCCTCCCGCCTGCCTGAGAATGTCCACGTCCTGGCCGTGCCCATGTTCGTAAACCAGACGCAGACCTACCGCGTGGAGCAGCTTTTTACCCGCGACGTGGTGCGTGAGTTCATCGACCGCACGCATTATCGCGTGATCACCGACGCCAGTGAATCTGCCGACGCCACTCTGAAAGCGACTGTGCTCTCCGCTCAGACCGCGCCCCTGACCTACGATCCCCAGACGGGACGGATCTCCAGCGCGCTGGTTACGGTCTCGCTGAAAGTCTCGCTGGTGGAACGCGGCGGGCGCGTGCTCTTCGACAATCCCAACTTCACCTTCCGCGAGCAATACCAGGTCTCGCGCGAAGTCACCAGCTTCTTCGCCGAAGAGACTCCGGCCCTGCAGCGCATGTCGCGCGACTTCGCCCACACTCTGGTGAGCGACGTCCTGGAGGCCTTTTGATGCCCGGCCGCAGCTTTGCTCCTGCCGAGCGCTTCATGAGCGAAGTTACCGGCGGCAGGCTGCGCCCGGCTTACGTCTTCATCGGCGACGAAGTCTTCTTTCGCGACCAGTGCCGGCAGGCCCTGCTGGAGCACCTGGTCCCCGCCGATCTGCGCGATTTCAGCCTGCACGATCTCGATCTCGGCGAGACCAGCATCGTCGAGGTGATCGACCGCGCCCGCACGCCGTCGCTGATGGCGCCTTTCCAGGTCTTCTTCATCCGCGGCGTCAAGAACCTTTACACCCGCGGCTCCCATGCCGAGGACTTTGCCGCCATCGAAAGCTACATGAAGGACCCCAATCCCGCGGCGGTGCTGATCTTCGTGGCCGATCACATCAGCATTCCTGCCGACACCCGCCGCATGGAGCTCTCCGACCGCGACCGCTTCGATCGCATCCGCGATACTCTCGGCGAGTACTGCGGCATAGTCGAGTTGGCGCGCGTGGAGGAAAGCGACGGCATCCGGTGGGTCATCGAGCAGGCAAAAAAAGAGGACGTGAAGATCGACCAGGACGCCGCCCGCGAGCTTATCGACTCCCTCGGCGCCGACATGCTCATGGTCAGCCGCGAATTGGAAAAGCTGATCCTCTACGTGGGCGAAAAGAAGCAGGTCGCCCTGGGTGACGTGGAGACCATGGTGCTGGCCGCCAAGCAGCGCTCGCTCTACGAACTCACCGATGCCATCTCCGCCAAGGACAAGCCCCGCGCGCTGGCGGTGCTCGACGCGCTGCTCTCGTCGGGCGAAGGCGAGGACGCTGCCATCGGGCACATCTACATGCTGGCCCGCACCTTTCGCCAGATGCTGGTGATTCTGGAAAAAGGCGTCCGCGATTCACGCACCATCTACCAGGCGCTGTGGCAGGGCTTCCGCGTGCCGCCCTTCGCCGCCGACGACGTCATCCGCCAGGCCCGCCGCTACAAATCCCGCCGCGAGCTTACCCGCGCCATCAAGCTGGTGGCCCGCGCTGACGCCGCTCTCCGTTCCAATCCTCCCGGCAAACGTCTGGTGCTGGAGAACCTGGTCATGCAGCTTACCGAGGAGCCTAAGCTGCTGGGCGCCGAGGCCCGCCAGGAAGAACTGCCCGTCTAAGCCCAACAAAATACCGTCCTTGGGATCGGTTTGACCAGTTCTTTGCGACGGTTGACTTGCCCCCTAAACCGGGGTACTCTCAGCCCAATGGTATTTCTTCCCGCTCCGGTGGGCGCTCGAGCTTTGCCTCTCCAGCCATCAAGAAAAATCTTGTCCTCATCCAATCATTATGGAACGTGTGTAGTGCAAGCGGGCGAACCATCGTTTTTGGAGGGAAACGGCTAAAGCTGAATGAAGAAAAATATCGAAATCGTTCCCCACATCGAAAAGCTTTTCGGGACTCGCGACGAGAACCTGCACGTCCTGCAACAAGGACTGAATGTCAGCATTGATCTCAAATCTGACGCCGTGGAAATCGAGGGCGCAGCTAACGACGTTACCCGCGCCGAGCAGGTCTTTACCGACTTCGATCACCTGCGGCGCAGCGGGCATGATCTTGCCCAGGGAGATCTGCGCGCCATGTTGCGCGTAGTCACCGAAGATCCCACTACCAGTCTCCGCGGGCTGGCGGAAGCCGGCAAGCAGCGCTCCTTCGGCAAGCGGCAGGTGCAGCCCAAGAGCATGAACCAACGCCGCTACCTCGACGCCATTGAGAAATACGACATGGTGTTCGGGATCGGCCCGGCCGGAACCGGCAAGACTTATCTTGCCGTGGCCATGGCGGTCTCGGCGCTGAACAACAAGAAGGTCAACCGCATCATCCTGGCGCGTCCGGCGGTCGAAGCCGGCGAGCGCCTGGGCTTTCTTCCCGGTACGCTGCAGGAGAAGGTCGATCCCTATCTGCGCCCGCTCTACGACGCGCTGTACGATCTCATGGACGGCGAGCGCGTGGACCGGTATCTGGAGAAAAATGTCATCGAGATCGCGCCCATCGCTTTCATGCGCGGGCGCACGCTCAACGATTCTTTCATCATCCTCGACGAGGCTCAGAACACGACGTCCGAGCAGATGAAGATGTTCGTTACCCGCATGGGATTCAACTCCAAAACGGTGATCACCGGCGACATCACCCAGATCGACCTGCCTAACGCGCGCCGCAGCGGTCTGGTGGAAGCCGTGGAGATCCTCAAGAACGTGGAGGGGCTCTCCTTCAACTTTTTCAGTGAAGAGGACGTAGTGCGCCATCACCTGGTGCAGCGCATCGTGCGCGCCTATGACGACCGGTCGCGCACCCAGCAGATGGCGCTGGAACTGCCGCAGACAGCCGGCGAAGGCCAGGAGCAGGAACCGCCGCTGCAGCAGTAGAAATAGTAGAATCAATGCGGGAGGGCGGGGCGGTATCCTCGACCCTCCCGCTCTGTTTTCGCCCAACGTGATCATTTTGGAACGAGTATTGGATGGCGTAAGCGCGGCAAGCCTGGCGCGGTTCGCCCGGCGCGCGCAACGACTCGCAGGCATTCGCGGCGAGGTCAACGTTCTCGTCGCCGGCAATCGCCGCCTGCGCCAGCTGAACCGCGTCTTTCGCGGCAAGGACCGCCCCACCGACGTGCTCTCTTTTCCCCGCAACGGTGATCAGCGTAACGGCCACGGCGGTGGTGATATTGCCGTCTCCGCCGATCTCGCGCGCAGCAACGCCGCGCGCTACCGCCATTCGCCCTCTGACGAACTGCGCATCCTGATTCTCCACGGCATGCTCCACCTCGCCGGCCTCGACCATGAGCGTGACGGCGGACGCATGGCGCGACTTGAAACCCGTTTGCGCTCGCAACTCAGGCTTCCCGGATCGTTGATCGAGCGCGCTTCCATGCCGCCATCTTCAGCCACCAAAAAGGCGCAACAGTCCAGGCGGGCGCATAAACCCGGAGCACGCAGGAGCAGGCGATGACTCTGGCCCTGGTCTACATTGCGATCCTGCTGCTTTGCGCTTTGCTGGCGCTGACCTCTTATGTCGAGCAGCTCTACACCGAGAGCGGCAAATTCCTCACCCGTGAATTTCAGGAAAACATTCAGGCCTTTGAGGAGCTGGTCGAGCCGCGCCTGGCCTCGGCCAGTGGCCGCGCTTTTTTGGCCATGGCTGTCCTCGCCCAGCTGACTATCGCCGCCATCACTCTGTTGATCGCCTACCTCGTCTTTGTCGACGAGAAATGGACCGCGCCGGAGATTGCTCAGGCGGCCATCGGCATCGTCATGGTGGTCATTATCTGCAATCGCTTGGTTCCCTACGTCCTGTTCACCCGTACCCGTGGCCGCTGGCTGGTCCGCCTGGTTCCCGTGCTCAGGGTCCTGATCTACGCCATGCTGCCCATCACCCTGGTGCTCTCCTTTGGTTTGTCCGTAGCGGCGTTGGCCAAGACCCACGAACCGGAAGAGCCGGAACATCCCTCCGAGGCGGTGGACGCCCTGATCGAAGCCGGCCGGGAGGAAGGCATCCTGGAAGAAGGCGACCGCCAGTTGATTCAGTCTGTGGTCGAGTTCGGCGACAAGACCGTTCGCGAAGTAATGACGCCGCGTCCGGACATCGTTGCCGTGCCCGCCGAAACTACCATCGAGAGACTCACCGAAATCTTGCGCGAGAAGCCGCACTCCCGCGTGCCCGTGTACGCTTCCTCCATCGACAACATCAGCGGCATGGTTCTGGCCCACGATATCATCCAGATTCCCGATGCTGAAGCCCGTACCACCCGGGTAGAAAAGCTGGTGCGCCCGGTCGTCTTCGTTCCCGAAACCAAAAAGACCACCACGCTCATGCGCGAGATGCAGAAAGACAACATCCACATGGCCATCGTCATCGACGAGTACGGTTCCGTGGCCGGATTGGTGACCCTTGAAGACCTGGTCGAAGAAATCGTCGGCGAGATCCGCGACGAACACGAGGAGGCTACGGACATTATTCGCGATCCCGAGGGCGCGTACGTAATGAAGGGCAACGTCGACCTGGACCGTATCGAGGAACTCTTCGATCTTCACCTCGAGTCTCATGACTCCACCACCGTCGGCGGCCTGGTCAGCGCGCTGGTCGGCCGCATCCCCCGCGCCGGAGAAGTGATCGAGGAAGACGGCCTGAAATTCGAGGTTCTGGAATCGACCGCCCGCAAAGTCCAGAAAGTTCGCGTCAGCCGCACCCTTCCCCAGAGCCCGCGGCCGGGAGCGCTGGCGTAACCCGTGGCCTTCCGTTCAGGATTCGTCTCCATCATCGGCCGGCCTAACGCCGGCAAAAGCACTTTGCTTAACGCGCTGGTGGGCGAGAAGGTCGCAATCGTCACGTCCAAGCCGCAGACCACGCGCACCCGCATCCAGGGATTTCTCAATCTCAAGGCGCGGCCCGGCCGCCCCGCTGCGCAGATCATCTTTGTCGATACCCCCGGCGTCCACCGTCCCGACAGCCGCCTGAACCGCAAGATGCTGCAGGAGATTCATGAGGCGCTGGAGTCGCGCGACCTGATTCTCCTCATCGTCGACGCCGCGGAGAAATTCGGGTCCGGCGACCAGCACGTGCTTGACCTGGTGAAGCGCTCCGGCGGCCGGGTCTTTCTGCTGCTGAACAAGATCGATAAGCTCCCCAAAGACCGCCTGCTGCCGCTGATCGAGCACTACAGCAAGCTCCACGACTTTGCCGAGGTCATCCCTATCTCCGCGGCGAAGAAAGATGGCTTGGAATTACTGATCGATAAGATCGCGGCGCTTCTGCCGGAAGGTCCACGCTATTTTCCTGAAGACCAGTTCACCGACCAGCCGGAACGCTTTATCGCCTCTGAGATCGTTCGCGAAAAGATTCTGCTCAAGACCTCAAAAGAGCTGCCTTACGCCACTGCGGTGGTGATCGACCGCTTTGAGGAATCGGAACGGCTTGCGAAGATCGCCGCCACTATCTATTGCGAGCGCGACGGGCAGAAGGCCATCCTGATCGGCAAAGGGGGCCGGAAGCTGAAGGAGATCGGCACCGCCGCGCGTGTGGAGCTGGAGAGATTGCTGGGCCGCAAGGTTTTTCTGGAGCTGTTCGTCAAGGTCAAACCCGGCTGGCGCGAGTCCCAGGGTTTTGTCGAAGAGTTGGACTGGCGGCGGGCCGGCAGCTGAGAACCTTCACCACGCTTCCTGGAACGCCTTGGCTACTCTGGGCCGCAAGAGATAGATGGCGATCGCTCCGCTGAGCAGCAAGCGCAGCAGCACCATAAAGAACAACAATGCAGGACTGGTGAATCCCGGTCGATACAGGAACGCAGCCAGGATGCCGGCGGTCACCATGCGATAAGCGCCGGAGATCACCTCCAGGACCATCAATCCGAGGGTGATCATCCGCGCCCAATTCTGCAGATACCACAACCCCAGTCCCAACGCCGCAGGCAGAAGAGCCAGCAACGCCAGATATGGCGCGCGCCTGGCCAGTTCTATGCCGATGAATTGCGATTGCGGCACGTTCAGGCCAATTCCCTTGGCCATCACCGCCGAAACCGTCAGCATGATCAGAGCGGCCAGAAAATCCAGGACTGCGAGGAGAGTAATCCCCAGCGGGCGATCCAATTCCGACTTCACGCGCCTAGCTTACTCTCACCGGCTCAACATGCAAATGTAAAAGATGTTTGCGGGAATTATATTGAATTTCACGAGCCGCCGCCTTCAACTTCACTCTTTTACCGCGATGCCCAGGGTCTTCATCTTCCGGTATAAGTGGCTGCGCTCCAGGCCCAGCACCTCCGCGGTGCGGGTCACGTTGCCGTGGTTCTCATCCAGCTTTTTCAGGATGTAGTCGCGCTCGTAGGCGGCCCGCGCCTGGTGCAGCGTGGAAAAGCCGCCGGAATTGCGGGCGCCTTCGCGGTGCATCAGCGGCGGCAGGTGTTTGCGCTCGATCTTCTGCACCGTGGGATTCATGATGACCAGCCGCTCGATCACGTTGCGCAGCTCGCGGACGTTGCCCGGCCACGAATACCGCATCAGGGTTTCAATCGCATCTTCCGCCATCTCCCGCGGGCGCCGGCTGTAAGCCGCCGAAAACTCCTTGAAGAAGTGCCGCGCCAGCAGCGGGATGTCTTCTTTGCGGTCGCGCAGCGGCGGAACGTAAAAAGGAATCACGTTCAGGCGATAGAACAGGTCTTCGCGAAAGTTGCCGCGCGAAATCTCTTCTTCCAGGTCCTTGTTGGTGGCGGCGATCACTCGCACATCAACGCGAATGGGATCGTCATCGCCCACGCGCGTGAAGCGTTGCTCATCGAGCGAGCGCAGCACCTTGGACTGCGTCTTCAGGCTCATGTCCCCGACCTCGTCCAGGAACAGCGTGCCGCCGTCGGCCTTCTCGAACTTGCCTTCTTTGTCGCCGGCGGCGCCGGGCAGCGCGCCCTTGCGGTGGCCGAACAGCTCGCTCTCGATCCAGTCTTCCGGGATCGCGGCGCAGTTGACCTCTACGAACAGGTTGTCCTTCCGGAGGCTGTGCGCGTGAATAGCGTGCGCCACCAATTCTTTGCCCGTGCCCGACTCGCCATAGACCAGCACCCGCCCGTTGGTCGGCGCCATCACCGAGATCTGCTGCCGCAGCGCCTTCATGGGAATGCTCTCTCCCACGATCACGCTTTTGGCCTGAATCTGTTTCTTGAACTCCGCGTTCTCGCGCCGCAGCCGGTAGGCTTCCAGCGCGTTCTTGATGACGATCAGCGTCTTGTCCAGGGAGAGCGGCTTTTCCAGGAAATCAAAAGCGCCCAGCTTGGTGGCCCTCACCGCCGTCTCGATGGTCCCGTGACCGGAGATCACCACCACCTCCGGCGCGTCTTCACCCTGGCTCTGGCGAATCTTCTCCAGCGTTTCCAGGCCGTCCATGCCTGGCAGCCAGATGTCCAGCAGCACCACGTCGCAGCTTCTCTTCTTCAGCTGCTCCAGGCAGGCCTCGCCGCTCTCCGCCAGCAGGACCTTGTAGCCTTCATCTTCCAGGATGCCGCGCAACGTGGTGCGAATATCGGGTTCGTCGTCCACCACCAGGACGCTATGCATGCCGCGACTCCGCCGCCTGCATCGCTGCCGCCAGCGGCAGCTCCACCACGAACCTCGCTCCCGACGGCTGGTTCTCCTCTACTCGCACCGAACCGTGGTGGTCTTCCACGATCCGGCGCACGATGGCCAGCCCCAGTCCCGTGCCTCGTCTCTTCGTAGAAAAATAGGGCAGGAAGAGTTTTTCCTTGACTTCGCGATTGATGCCCTGCCCGGTATCCGCCACCGTGATCTCCAATGCATCTTTGCTTTCAACCAGCGCAGTCGAAATGTAAATTTCGCGAAGCAGCGAGTGCTCCGTGGCCTCCGCGGCGTTGTCGATCAGGTTGGCTACGGCGCGCTTGATGGCCTCGGGATCGGCCAGGGCCAGGGGAAGAGTGGGATCCAGCCCCTTGTGCACCGCGATTCCTTCCAGCCGGCCCTCGAACATGCCCAGCGCGCTCTCCACGATTTCATTGATGTCGGCCGGGCGCGGGCGCGCCGCGGGAAACAGCGCCAGCGACGAGAAATCATCGACCAGCGTGCGCACCGTCTGCACCGCGCCACTGATAGTCTCCGCGCAGCCGTGGATGACCTTGAGCGATGCCGGATCGGGCTCTGTCCCGCGATCGAGATACTTGCGGATTCTCTCCGCCGACAGGGCAATCGGCGTCAGCGGGTTCTTGATCTCGTGAGCCACGCGCCGCGCGACCTCGCTCCACGCCGCTTCGCGCTGCGCTTTCAGCAGGTCGCTGAAATCTTCAAATACCACCACGTATCCCAGCCGCTCCTTGCCGTGCTGCACGGAGGCCACGGTCACGCTGGCGCTGAGCTTGTCTTTATCGCTGGAGATTTCAAACTGCGCCGCGGTCATGCCCATGCGGTCGGCGCGCCGCATCAGGTGTTCCAGATCGGCGGCCACTTCGGCGGAAAAAATGCGCTGCAGCGTGGTGCCCGCCAGCGGCCCGCGCCCCTGCTGCCCGAACATGCGTCCGAAGGCCTGGTTGCTGTGCGTCATTCGCTTGTCGGCGTCGAGCGAGAGCACGCCTGAAGGAATGTTCTCCAGAATGGTTTCAATGTGCCGCCGCCGCTGCTCCAGCTCGTTGTTGCTCTTCGCCAGCGCTCGCGCCGACTCTTCGATCGTCCGCCGGCTGCCCTCCAGTTCGGCCGTCATGCGGTTGAACGATGAAACCAGCGCGCCCAGTTCGTCGGCGGCGGAGATTTCCACGCGGTGCCCCAGATGGCCCTCGGAAATCTTGCGCGTCGCCTCTGCCAGCGCCTCCACCGGCCGCGTGACGATCTTGGCCAGGTAGAGCGAAACCCAGGTGGCCACAAACAACACCATCACCGTGAGCAGCACCTGCACCAGCATGTACATTCCGCGAATACGCTTGGCCTGGCGGCCCAGGGCCACATACTGCTGCTGCGCCTGGTTGGTCTCGTTCACCGTGGTGGTAAATCCCGGCGGCAAGGGAATGCCCACGAGGATCGTGCCTTTATCGCTGGACGAGGCCGCTATCAGGTACTCCGTTTTCCCCAGACTCCAGATGGCCGGCGACGCCATCAGCCGTTCCATCGCGGGAAGCGTATTCCGCATCACCGTCCACGACTGGGGAGCGTTCCATTCCGCGATCGCTTCGCCTTTGACCAACCCCAGCGCAAAGCCTCCCTGCAGCGTCGGCTGGTGCCGTTTCAACTCTTCGATCAATCCTGCATAGTCACTTCGGGCAAACGCGTTGCGGACCGCCGGCGACTGAGAAATTTCCGACGCCTCCTGGCGCGCGTTGTCGGCCGCGTACTCGGAGACCATGGCCACCAGCCGGCCCATGCTCTGTTGCGTCTGCGTCACCGGCGCCGAAAACCACTTGTCGATTGAGCGGTTCATCAGCGCGTAAGAGAACATGAACATGGTGATGACCGGAACACAGGAAAGCAGCAGCGCTCCCAGCACCATGCGCGTGCGAAACCGCGAGCCCAGCACCCCCATCCGCCGGTCGGCGTAAAGCTTGAAGACGTTGCGCAGCAGCACGAAGGTCAGCGCCACCAGCAACAGAAAAACCAGGGCCGACAAGGCTACCAGTAAGAGAGTCTGCTCCGCAGAATCGGGACGAAGATTAAGGTTGAACGCCTGCTGCGCGAATACCACGCCAAGGAGCACAATGATCCCGATGGCCAGCGGCGCCAGCAGGGCCCGGCGCTGGGTCGGCGATAAGGTGCGGTTTGGCTTTTCTGGTTCCGAAGCAGGCACAGGTGTGAGCCCTTCGAAACATTATAAGGGCGGGCTGGAACCGGCTACGGGGCCTGGGACCTATCTTGACAGCCTGAAAACACTCCTGCGGTTCGGCTAACCGCGAATTGCCGGCCGCTATTTGCTCACAGCAGCGCCGTCACTTCTTTTGCCTGCCGGTTCTGCGACTGGGCTACAGCCGCGTAGGTCACGTGCCCGCGGAAGGTATTCACGCCTTCGCGGATAGCGTCATCGGCCTTGATAGCCTTGGCCGCGCCCAGGCTGGCCAGTTTCATCACGTAAGGAAAAGTAGCGTTGGTCAACGCCAGGGTGGAGGTATGCGGAACCGCGGCCGGCATGTTGGTCACGCAGTAGTGCACCACGCCGTCCACCACATAAGCCGGATCGCTGTGGGTGGTGGGATGAGCGGTCTCGATGCAACCTCCCTGATCGATAGCCACGTCCACGATCACAGCGCCGCGCTTCATGTTGCCCACCATGGTGCGCGTCACCAGCTTGGGCGCCGAAGCGCCGGGGATGAGCACCCCGCCAATCACCAGGTCGGCGTGCTGCGCCGACTTGGCGATGTGGTAGGAATTCGACGCCAGCGTGTAGACGCGGCCGTTGAAGATGTCGTCAATCTCGCGCAGCCGGTTCAGGTTCACATCGATCATGGTCACGATGGCCCCCATGCCCAGCGCGATCTTGGCGGCATTGGTGCCCACTACGCCGCCTCCGATCACCGTCACCTGGGCCGGCGGCACTCCGGGCACGCCGCCCAGCAGCACCCCGCGTCCGCCCCGCTCTTTTTCGAGATAGGAGGCGCCGACCTGTACGGACATGCGCCCCGCCACCTCCGACATCGGAGTCAGCAGCGGCAGGGTGTTGTTGCGGTCGCGAATAGTCTCATAGGCGATGCCCGTGACCTTCTTCTGCAGCAGGGTTTCCGTCAGCTCGGGCAGCGGTGCCAGGTGCAGGTAGGTAAACAGCACCAGGTTCTCGCGAAAATATTGGTACTCGCCGGGAATAGGTTCTTTGACCTTCACCACCATGTCGGCGCGGCGCCAGACCTCAGCGGCGCTTCCCACCACCTCGGCGCCAGCGGCTTTGTAATCTTCGTTGGGCATGGAGGAGAGCGCGCCCGCATTGTTCTCCACCAGGATCTGGTGGCCGGCATCGGACAGAGCCTTCACTCCTGAAGGCACGATCCCCACGCGCGATTCGTTGTCCTTAACTTCTTTCGGCACGCCAATCAGCATATTTTTACCTGCTCTTCAGAACTTTATTTCGGGATCGCCCTCACTCGGCCGTATCGATCTGCGCACGCTGCAGCCGATCAGAATAATCAATGTAAACCGACTTCCACTGGGTATAAAAATCGATCGCGCCCAGCCCGCCCTCGCGATGGCCGTTACCGGTCGACTTGGTTCCTCCGAAGGGCAGATGCACCTCGGCCCCGATGGTCGGCGCGTTGATATAGGTTATGCCGGCATCGATATCGCGAATCGCCCGGAAAGCCTTGTTGACGTCGCGGGTGTACACCGCCGACGACAGTCCGTACGGGATCGCGTTCGAGATCTCTATGGCCTCCTCGAAACCCTCGCAGGGGATCACGCTGATCACCGGACCGAAGATTTCTTCCTGGGCAATGCGCGAGCGCGAATCGACGTCGGTAAAAACGGTGGGCTCGAAGAACCAGCCGTGAGCGTAGTCGGCGTCGTTGAGCGCTCGCCCGCCCGCTTCCAGCCTGGCGCCTTCGTTTTTGCCGATGCCGACATACTTCTCGGTGGTCGCCACCTGCTGCTCGTTGATCTGCGGACCCACCTCCACGCTCTCGTCCAGGCCGTTTCCCACCTTCAACTCTTTGGCGCGGTACACCAGGCGGTCGGCAAACTGGCGATAGACGCCCTTCTGCACGATCACGCGGCTGGCGGCGGTGCAGCGCTGGCCGGTAGTGCCGAAAGCGCCCCACAAAACTCCGTCCAGGGCGAGGTCCAGGTTGGCGTCATCCAGAATGATGATGGCGTTCTTGCCGCCCATCTCCAGCGAGCACGGCTTGAAGCTGCGCGCCGCGGCCTCACCCACCATGCGCCCCACCTCGCTCGATCCCGTGAAAGAAATTGCGCGCACTCCCGGATGCTCCACGATCGGCGCACCCGCATCCGGTCCGAAGCCGGTCACGATATTCACCACGCCCTTGGGCAGTCCGGCGTCCGTCAGTGCCTTGACCAGGTTGAAGGTGGAGAGCGGCGTATCTTCCGCCGGTTTGATCACGCAGGTGTTGCCGCAGACCAGCGCCGGCAACAGCTTCCATGACGGGATGGCCATGGGGAAATTCCACGGCGCAATCATGCCGCACACGCCTATGGGAACGCGCACAGCCATGGCGAACTTGTTGGGCAGCTCCGAAGGCACCGTGGCGCCGAACAGCCGCCGGCCTTCGCCGGCCATGTAGAAAGCCGTATCCACCGCTTCCTGAACGTCGCCACGGGTTTCCTTGAGCACCTTGCCCATCTCCCGCGTCATCAGCCGGGCATATTCCTCTTTCCGCTCCAGCAGAATCTGGCCGGCGCGGAAGATGATCTCGGCTCGCCGCGGCGCCGGTACCAGCCGCCAGCGTTCAAAGACCTGTTGCGCTGCGGAGACGGCATCGTCGATGTCGCGCCTGTCGGAGCGCTGAAAAACGCCGATCACATCGCGTGTGTCGGCAGGGTTCAGGTTTTCATAGGTTTGCCCGGTGCGCGACTCCGTCCACTCGCCCCCGATAAGGTTCTTGTAAATCTTTGCTGCCATCCTGATGGTCGTCTGCCTTTCCTGAAGCGAGATGCCAAGCTATCCATGGTAACAAGACTCGGCGAAACACAGAAAGGAGCGGCGCTCCCGCCGCGCAACGTCGCTGCAGAATGCGAGGTGCTCTTTTCGGCGACGAGCCAGTAACTGCCTGGCAATCGCAGGTCATGCGAACAGCGTTGAGCCAGGGACGGCAGGTCCATTCGCTGACGCCGCAACGAGTGGCAAACCGTTCTCCCATCAGTGGCGGAACTTGTCCCTTACCCTGAAAATCCCTTACATTAGAGCGAGTTTCATAATCTTTTTAGTGTTAGAAGTACGCTTGCGAAGGAGATTGAGGCGTTGGCACTGGTTCTCTGCGTAGGTCTCAATAGCGGACTGTTGTTGACCCGAAAGCTGATACTGGAAGACGCAGGTCACGTTGTTGCCACCGCGTCGAGCGCGGATGAAGTCTCCGCGGCTTGCCGCGACGTTCGGTTCGATGTCGCCGTAGTCACCCAGAATGGCGTACCCGAGTCCAGCCACGCCTGGATGGCGATTATCCGTAAGCATTGTCCGGGAATCAGTGTCCTCGAAGTGTGTTCCCCCGAAATTGACACTCCCTTTCCTGATTCCGACGCCTTGCTGGAAGCCCCCGCCGATCCCGATGAACTGATCCGCCAAGTCGCAATCCTAGCGTCAAAGAAGCGGAAAGCGGCCCAACAGCCAAGATGACAGGTCCAATCCCGCTCCCTTGTGCGACCTCGTAGAACCGGGCCTGGGCCCCCAGTTTGCAAAGTAACTAGTTTGTAAGAGATTTCTTATTATTTTTTATTTATTTGGCGTATGGTCTAGCGATTATTAGGAAAGAAATTAAGAGCGGAAGCCATCCCTGGGTACTAGAATCACACCAACGAATTAGGGGATAAGCCTCCCGGCGGAACTTCTGGTCACGCGCACTCCCAAGGCAAGGCGCCTCACAAAGAGGGGTTGTAAACATGTTAATACTTCTGGCTGACGACGATCCCCAGCTTGCCACCTTTCTGTCTAAATCGCTCGAGTCCGAAGGCTATTCAGTGCACACGGCACTCGATGAATCCAGCGTGATGAATGAACTGAAGCGGCAGAATTACCAGCTCATCATCCTCGACCTCAATTTCGGTCCAACCGACGGTCTGAAGCTGCTGGAAAAACTGCGCGCCAACGGGGTGGAAACGCCCGTCCTGGTGCTGAGCGCTCGCAACCGCGTTTCCGACCGCATTGAGTCGCTCAACCTGGGCGCGGACGACTACGTCACCAAGCCGTTCTCCTTCCAGGAACTGGCGGCGCGCGCGAACGCCATCCTGCGCCGCAAAGCCGATCCCTCGCTGAACGTGCTGCGCCTGGAGGATCTCGAACTGGATCCGCTGACCCGCAAGGTGCACCGCGGCACCCATGAGATCAAGCTCAGCCCCAAAGAATTCGACATGCTGCACCTGCTGATGCGGCGCGCGGGCGAAACCGTGAGCCGCCAGCAACTGCTGCAGGAATGCTGGGAGACCACCGAGACTGACAGCAACCTGGTGGATGTGTACGTCAACTACCTGCGCAAAAAAGTCGAAGCCGGTCAGGCTAAGATGATCTTTACGGTGCGCGGCTCCGGCTATCGCCTGGGCGCTCCCGCCACAGGGGCGCAATCGCCCGCCGCCGCCGACCACGAACACGGCGTCATCCACCTCGCCCATCGGATTCCCGGGCCCGGATCAAGTCCGCAGCCGTCCGGCAGCGAGCTCACCACAAATGCCCTTCGCGCCCTGATTCATGCGATTGCCCACGATCTGGCCCAGCCGCTCACCAGCGTCCGCTGCTTTTTGGAGATGCTCTCTATACGCAAGACTCCCGGGATTCAGCCGGCAGATCTCAAGACCATCGAACAACAGGCGGACCGGGCTATCGCTCTAGCCAAAGGCATTTCCGCAGTAGTGCGTGATTCCGCCGCAGCTGACAGCGCGTGGATCTCGCTGGAAGCCCTGTTCAACGAGATCTTCAGCGACTTTTCCGTGCTTCAACACTCCGGCTTGCTGACTGTGCAGCGTCTGTGGGACCCCTCGGTGCAGGTAAGCTCCAGCCCGGTTCTGCGCCAGGTTCTTGTGCTCCTGTTGAGCAAGCTTACGGGACGCAACGCCCGGCCCATGGTGCTTACCCTGGCAGCCGAGTCCAAAGACGGCCGCTGCCAGCTGGAACTCCGCTGGCGGCCCGCCGACTCCGTACAGAAACCTCTACCCGATGCCGCCAACATCCTCACTCGCGAGCGCTCTACCTTGAAAGAAATCGTCTTCGCACTGGGAGGCGAACTCGTGCTTCCCGAAGGTGAGTGCCGAATCGTGCTGCGCCTGCCCGGCGCTCAAGCTCTGGCCCCGGCTGCGGGATTTGTTCAATAAGTCCGCAGTTCGGCAAACGATCGGGTGATCGCAAGGTCACCCGATTTCCGCCCTCGACCATTTTTCTGTCTTAGAGACCCGCTTCTCCGGCGCCCTACTCTCCCATCACCGCGACCACCACGCGTTTGGATCGTTGCCCGTCAAACTCCGCATAGAAGACCCGCTGCCACGTCCCCAGCAGCAGCTTGCCGCCGGTAATGGGGAGGATCACCTGGTGATGGACGAGAATAGCTTTCAGGTGCGAGTCCCCGTTGTCCTCACCGGTGTGGTGGTGAAGATAGTCGTCGCGGAACGGCGCCAGGTGCTCCAGCCAGGTATCGATGTCCTGAATCAGCCCCTCTTCGTTGTCATTCACGTAAACGCCGGCGGTAATGTGCATGGCCGAAACCAGGACCAGGCCGTTGCCAACGCCGCTGGCGCGAACAATCTTCTCCACTTGGGGCGTGATGTGAACATAGGTGCGGTGTTCCCTGGTATTGAAGGTCAGGTAGTCGGTGTGGAATTTCATCGGTTGCCTCTTCGTGGTTCGATGCAGTTTACAAGACCGTTCATCCGTACCTTGCTCTTGGGAGCGCAGGCGCGCTCGCCTGGCGCCTTCAACAGTGGGCCTGCCCTGGTAGTTCTTGCTGTCAGCTTCGTACCGTGGTACATTGGTACCATGACCATTGAAATTGAGCGTGTCCAGACCGGCGTGCGCCTGGAAAAAAGAATGCTCAAAGTCCTGAAGGCTCTGGCGGAGCTCAAGGACCTGTCCCTGGGAGATCTGCTGGAAGGAATCGTGCTCCACGTCTTTGAAGGCAAGACTCCTTTCTCCGCCCAGACTCTCAAGGAAATCGATCAATTCCGCAAAGTTTACGGGCTGACGCTAAAAGCCTCGGACAGCCACAAGCTGAAGGAGCGTTCGTAATGAGACTTGTCATTCTTCTAATCGTATTCACCTTTGCCCTGGTTGCCGGCGCGGCGCAAAGCCCGGCCGGCGACAGCACCTTCGCGCATGTGAGCCACAGCTTTGAATTCACCATCAGCGCGCCTCTGGCAACAGTCGCTCCCTTGTTCGGCGCGGACCGCGAGCGCCTCTGGGCGGAGGGCTGGAACCCGCAGTTCGTCTATCCCCAGCCGGCCCAGGACCAATCTGGAGCCGTTTTCACTGTCCGCCACGGCGACAACGCCTCCACCTGGGTAAACAGCATCTACGAACCCGAAAACGGCCACATTCAGTATGTTTACGTGGTGCCCCAGGCGATGGCGGTTCTGATCGATATCCGTCTGTCGCCGCAAAGCGCCTCTGCATGCCACGTGAAAGTGACCTACGAACGCACTGCCCTGTCACCGGAGTTCAACACCCACGTGCAGCATCAGGGCGAGGCTGACGCGCAATACGGTCCACATTGGCAGCATGCGATTGAAAGTTATCTGAAAACCAAAACCGGAGAGACGAAGCCGGCCTCTTCGCACTAGACAGAAGCTAATCAGGAATCTGCGGGGCCTGCGCGAAGGCTTCCTCAGGTTTGGGCAACACATCCGCTTCGCCGGCAATCCACACGTACACCACCGGCAGCAGAATGCTGCTCAGGACCAGCCCCGCCACCAGCCCGCCCACGATCACGATGGCAAACGGACGCTGGGAATCGGAACCGATGTCGTGGGAAAGCGCGGCCGGCAGCAATCCCAGCGTCGCCACCAGCATGGTCATCAGGATGGGGCGCAAGCGCAGCAGGGCGCCGTTCACTGCGGCATCGCGCGGAGGAAGCCCGCGCGCCCGCAACTGGTTGATGTACTCGAGCATGATCACGCCGATCTCCACCGAGACGCCGAACAGCGCCAGGAATCCGATCCCCGAGGAGACGCTGAAGTGCGTCCCGCTGGCCATCAGGGCCAGCAGCCCGCCGATCGGGGCCAGCGCCAGGTTGACCATTACCAGCGCCGACCATTTGAAGGAATGAAATTCCGAGTGCAGGATCAGCACGATGGCCAGGATGGTGATCGGTATCACTAGCGCCAGCCGCTGGTTGGCGCGCTTCTGGCTCTCATACTCGCCCGCCCAGTCGAGATAATATCCCTGCGGCAGTTTCACCTTGTCCCGGACTTTGTCGATGGCCTCGGCCACCGTGCTGCCCAGGTCGCGGCCGCGCACGCTGTACTTGATGGCGATATAGCGCGAGTTGCTCTCACGATAGATCATCGAGGCGCCGTCCTGCACCTTGATGTCACAGAGCTGTCCCAGCGAGACGCGTTCGCCCGACGGCGCCAGAATGCGAATGTTGGCAATGTCTTCAATGGTCCGGCGAAACGGCTCCTGGTAACGCACCACCAGGTCGAAGCGCTGCTCGCCTTTCAGTATCTGGCTCACCGGATTGCCGCCTACCGCCGTCTGGATGGCGTCCTGCACGTCAGCCACGTTGATGCCGTAGCGCTCGCTCTTGGCGCGGTTCACGATCAGGTTGACGTTTGGCTGGCCCAGCACGCGAAAGATGCCGATGTCCTCCACGCCCTCGATGTGCCGCATCACCTCGGCAATCTCATCGGCCTTGTCTTCCAGGTCCTTCAGGTCCGAGCCGAAAATTTTGACCGCCAGCTCGCCTTTCACTCCGCTCACGGCTTCTTCCATGTTGTCGGCGATCGGCTGGGAGAATCCCCAGGTCACGCCGGGAATTTTTGACAGCTCGTCGTCGAGCGCCGCGATCAGCTCTTCCTTTCTCTCATGAAAGCGCGAGCGCCACTTGCTGCGCGGTTTCAGATCGATGAAGTATTCGGTGTTGAAAAAACCGGTAGCGTCGGTGCCGTCATCGGAACGCCCGACCTGCGAGACCACCTGCGTGACCTCGGGGAAGGCGGCCAGGCTCAGCCGCGCCTGGTTCATGATGCGGAATGACTCGCTGGGACCCACGCTCGGCGCCAGGGTTCCTCGCGCCCAGATCGCGCCCTCGTCGAGGTGCGGCAGAAACTCCGAGCCGATCACGCCGCCAAAAGCCAGAAACACTTCCAGGGCCACCACCGCCGCGCCTACTCCCACGCTGATCCAGCGGTGTTCGATGGCCCACAACAGATTGGTGCGGTAGATGCGGGTCAGCCAGGTCAGAACCGGGTTGGGCCGTTCGCTGGCGCCACGGCGAAACAAAAAACTCGCCAGCACCGGAGCCAGCAGGATGGAGAACACCAGCGAGCCCAGCAGGGCAAATGTTACCGTCCAGGCCATGGGCTTGAACAACCGCCCTTCAACCCGCTGCAAAGTAAAAATCGGCAGATATGAAGTAATGATGATGGCGCGAGCGAAGAAGACCGGACGCTGCACTTCATGGGCGGCAATACGGATGGTGTCGGGAATCGTAGCTTCAGTGACTTTGGACTGGTTCAGGTGGCGAAGGATGTTTTCCACCATGACCACGCAGCCATCCACGATCATGCCGAAATCGAGCGCGCCGAGTGAAAGCAGGTTGGCGGGAACCTTGCTCAGGTCGAGCAGGATCGCAGCGAAATAGAGGGAAAACGGGATGGTGAGCGCCACGATGATGGCCGAGCGAACGTTGCCCAGAAAAAGAAAGAGCACAATGACCACCAGCAGAATGCCTTCGCTCAGATTGCGCAGCACGGTGCGCGTGGTGTAGTCGACCAGGTCGTCGCGGTCGAGGTGAGAAACAATCTTCACGCCAGGCGGCAGAATGTGCTCGTTCAGGTATTTGACCTTTTCGTGGATCCCGCGCAGCGTGGCTTCCGCCTCCGCGCCCTTGCGCATTTGGACGATGCCTTCGACCACGTCATTGTCGTCAACGACCCTGCCATCTTCGCGGCGAATAGCCTTGCCCAGCCGTCCCAGGCGGATTCGCGCGCCCTGGTTCACGACGGCAATATCGCGGACGCGGACCGGCGTGCCGTTCTGGACCTTCAAAACTGTTGCCCCGACGTCGGCTGTATCTTCCATCAGCCCTACGACCCGAACGTTGTAAGTCTGCTGGCCCTTCTCGATGAAGCTGCCGCCGGCGTTCACGTTGTTGGCGGCCAGCGCCTGCTCCACCTGGCCGATACTCAGTCCGTAAGAAACCAGCTTGTCGGGATCCACCTGCACCTGGTATTCGCGCGCAGTGCCGCCGAAGACCGAGACCGCGGCCACGTTGGGCACCGACATCAGATGCTTGAACACCACCCAGTCCTGAATTGCCTTGAGGTCCATCACGTCATAACGCGGGGTGGTGCTGGTCAACGTGTAGAAGTAAATCTGGCCGGCAGGGCTGAAGTCAGGACCGATCTGCGGGTTGATCCCCGGGGGCAGGTTGACCAGAGTCAGCTTTTCCAAGACCTGCTGGCGGTTGTGCTGGTTGTCAGAGTCGTCGTCGAAGATCGCGGTGATAAACGACAGACCCGCCAGCGAGACCGAGCGCAGGTGCGTCAGATGGCCCAGGCCGTTCATCTGCGTCTCGATAGGAACGGTAATCTGTTGCTCCACCTCTTCGGCCGCGCGTCCCGGCCACTGCGTGATCACCCATGCGTACTTGTCGGCAACGTCAGGATAGGCTTCCACCGGCAGGGCGTGGAAGGAGATGACGCCCCAGATCAACAGCAGACCACCCACAGCCAGGACCAGCAGCTTGTTGCGCAGCGCAAAGTCCACCAGGCGTTCGATCATCGGCTATTGCGCCTCCGGAGCGTTGGCCAGTTGCAGGGCGTTGCTGACTACCTTGTCGTGCGTCCGCACGCCGGCCATAATCTGCTGCGCTCCGTCCTTCAGCACCGGTCCCAGGCGGACCTCCGTCCGCCGGAACTTGTTTGCGGCGACGGGAACGAATACCCAGTCTTTATCGTGGAGCCGCATGACCGCGCTGGCCGGAACCACCGGCTGCGGCACGCTCTTGCGCGAGCGGATCAACGCTGTCACGAACATCCCTGAGCGAAAGACGCCGTCGGCGTTTTCCAGCTCCACGCGGACCTTGGCGGTGCGCGTGTTGGGATCAAGCACGCGGCTGATGTTGCCTACCCGTCCGTGGAAGACGCGGTCGGGCAGCGCGTTGGCGCTCAGTTCGGCGTTGTCGCCCACGTGAACGCGCACCAGCGTGTCCTCGTAGACGTCGCACAGCACCCACACATGCGACAGGTTGGCGATGGTGAACAGGTTGGGAGAATTGTCGGCCGATTTCACCGTGGCGCCGGCAACCACGTTCTGCTCCACCACAGTGCCCGCGATGGGGGAACGCACGTCCAGCATCGCCGAAGGATTTCCGAGGTCGCCGCCGAGAATACGGATACGCTCGGCCGAGGTGCGCAGGTCGACTTTGGCTTTCTCGTCGGCGTCCTGCGCGGACTCCATGTCTTTGGCGGCGATGGCGCCGCGGTCAAACAGCATGCGCGAGCGCTCGAACTGCTTGCGCGACAGGACCTCATCGGCCTGGAACTTCTGGTAATCGGAGAATGCCTGGGCCAGGTCGGGGCTGCTGATGCGCAACAAAACCTGGCCTTTCTTCACGTCGTCTCCCAGGCGCACAAAAACTTCGACTGCCCGGCCGGCGCCAAGCGACACCACCGGGACCGTGCGGTTCACATCCGGCGCTACTACGCCGTTCATGTGCAGTTCATCGGCTACCACGCGCGTCTCTACTTCCACCAGCGGGAACTGTTCGGGATGCTTGACGGAAATCTCGTTATCATCGCGGATCTCCGCCGCCCCGCTCCCGGAATCCCTGGCTGCCGAGGCGCTCCTGTCCCCGCAGCCGGTACCCAGGCTCAGCAGGACAACTGCTCCTGCCATGAGCCAATCTCTCGATCTTCGTAACATCACAACTCCTTGCGCGCCTGCATTTGACGCAGCCAGGTGATGGCAGTGGCCGGCGCGCCAAAGTTGGCCGCGCCTGAATGAACTCTGTTGGGGTTTCCTGGACGAGGTTACGAGCTGTAAGGCGGGGGACGGCGGTAGAGTGGGAACGTCAGCACTTGTTGCGATACGGCATCACTTTCAAATTCCAGCCGGGCGACGTGAGATTTAAACTCTGCAGGAGGCTGGACCAGCCAGGGCATGACCATGGCCAGCAAGCAACTCACGGAGAGTAATTTTTTTACTTTGTTCGGCTCCAGCAGTGCCAGGCTGCCGCTGTTGAGATCGTCGGTCATGGAGATCACCGGGAACAGCAAACAGATCAGGCAGATCATGGCCACCGCAGCCATGCCGCGGCTGCGGTCTTTCCCGGCGCTCATCACGTGCATGCTGCCAATCAGCAGCAGCGCCGCGGAAACGCCAAACCAAACGAGATTGAGAGCAGTCTCCAACTGAAATCCGGCTTGAGAGATTATAAGGAGACAAGAATAAATGACTCATCAGGGCGGGTTCAATTGACCCCGCTGGTGCCAGCGGTACTCCTGAAGGCTAGAACTCCGGTAACAGCGGGCAGCCGGGCGCCCGTGGAAGGGGAGATCGCGCCCCAAGCCTGCTCTTCTGTTATAGTTGCGCACCGGGAAATGTGGGCCATTTGGCGAAGGAGTCTTCTGGCCGAAGACGTTTTGGCTTCCGCGCAGTGCCGGCCAATCCGCGATCCAGGTTAACCTTCTGCAAGCCCGCAAATTCTGCTTTTACAATTATTTACAAAAACTAGCGATTCCAATTGTCGTGCAGCCCGGAAATGGCTTTTAATCAAAGGGACGCGATAAATGGAACGGTCGGGGCGCTCCTTTGGTGGCGCGACGGTAGCGTTTGATCAAAAAAACAGATTCATTGTCTACGTGACGTCTTGCAACCTGGATGCCTGAATGAGGCGTCTTTCGGGTTGCAGCGTAGAGCCAGGCGGTGCGACGCCCGCAGGGGCGTATGATTTTTTGCATCGCCAGCGCCCGCGTTTCTGGTTGAACCCGCCCGGAAAGGACTTGGATGTTCAAACGCTCGTGGTTGATTAGTTCGGCCGTGGCCCTGGCGCCGGCTCTGATGCTGGCAGGGTGCGGCGGGCAGAATCCGCAAGCTTCATCGAAGTCAGGCAAAAAGGGCGGCGGAGCGGGCCTGGCCGTTTCCGTGGCCGTCTCCAAAGTCACCACCATGGACCTCCCGGTCTATCTCAGCGGCCTGGGATCGGTAGAGGCCTTCAACACCGTAGCTGTGAAGAGCCGCATCGATGGACAGCTGGTCCAGATCAATTTTCGCGAAGGCCAGGACGTCAAGAAAGGCGATCTGCTGGCAGTTATCGATCCCCGGCCTTACCAGGTAGCGCTGGCGCAGGCGGAAGCGACGTTGTACAAAGACCAGTCGGCGCTCAAAGACGCCAAGCTCAACATGGACCGCTTCGCCGGGCTAGTAAAAGACGGCGTGATCCCGCAGCAGCAATACGACACTCAGGTTTCCCTGGTGGGCCAGTTGGAAGGAGCGGTCCGGGCCGATCAGGCCAACGCCGACAACCAGAAACTCAATCTGGTTTATTCCCAGATCACGGCGCCGGTGAGCGGACGCATCGGCCTGCGCCAGGTGGATATCGGCAACATCGTTCACGCTGCCGATCCCAACGGCATGCTGGTGATCACCCAGCTGCAGCCGATCGCCGTTATCTTCACCCTGCCGGAAGATAATCTGCCCTCCGTGCAACAGCATATGCAGAAAGGCACGCTTCAGGTGGAGGCTTACAGCCGCGATGATCAGACCAAGCTGGCCACCGGCAAGCTGCTCACTATCGACAACCAGATCGACCCCACCACGGGCACGGCCAAGCTTAAGGCAGTATTTGACAACCACGAAAAGTCGCTCTGGCCCAACCAATTCATCAATGCTCATCTGCTTCTGGAGACGCGCAAGAACAACGTGGTGGTGCCGACACCGGCGGTGCAGCGCGGCCCGCAAGGCGCTTTTGTTTTCACGGTGAAGTCGGACAACACCGCGGAGATCCGCCCGGTGAACGTGGTCTACAGCCAGGGCAATTTCACAGCGGTAGCTTCAGGCGTGAATCCCGGCGACCTGGTGGTGACCGACGGGCAGGACAAGCTGCAGCCGGGAACGCCCCTGGTGATTCGAGGCGGTGGCGGCGGCCAGAGCCCGACCCCGTCGGCAGACTCCGGACAGTAACGCGCTCATGACGAACGGCGGCGGCCCATCTCGTTTATTCATTCTGCGACCGGTTGCCACCTCTCTGCTGATGATCGGTCTGCTGCTGGTCGGCATTGTGGCCTACAAGCAGTTGCCGGTCTCAGCACTGCCCCAGGTGGACTATCCCACCATCCAGATCACCACGGCTTATCCCGGCGCCGGGCCGGAAGTCATGGTCTCCTCCGTCACCGCGCCCATGGAGCGCCAGTTCGGCCAGCTTCCCGGCCTGGCGCAGATGACTTCCACCAGTTCCTACGGCAGCTCCGTGATCACCCTGCAGTTCGTGCTGGAAGAGAATATTGATGTCGCCGAGCAGGAGGTCCAAGCCGCCATCAATGCCGCGGCCACCTTCCTGCCACTCAATTTGCCTAACCCGCCGGTCTACAGCAAGGTCAATCCCGCGGACGCGCCTATCCTTACTCTGGGACTGACCTCAGACAGCCTGCCGCTGTCGAAAGTCGAGGATCTGGCCGACACCACGCTGGCGCAGAAAATCTCGCAGCTCACGGGAGTGGGACTGGTTTCAATCAGCGGCGGACAGAAGCCGGCGGTGCGGATTCAGGCCAACCCCACGCAGCTCGCGTCGTATGGCTTGAGCCTGGAAGACCTGCGCACGGCGCTGGCTCAGGCGAACGTCGACCAGGCCAAGGGAGTCCTCGAAAACCAGCGCCAGGCGTTCACCATCAACAGCAATGACCAGTTGCTGTCCAGCGATGGCTACAAGAACGTGATCGTCGCCTTCCGCAACGGCGCTCCAGTGCGGCTGCAGGACGTGGCCGCAATCATCGACAGCGCGGAAAACGTGAAGCAGGCGGCATGGATGGGCGTGCGCGACGCCAACGGCCAGGCCTCGCTGGTGCCGGCGGTGATTCTGAACATCCAGCGCCAGCCCGGGGCCAACATCATCGGCGTGGTGGACCGGGTGAAGGCGGTGCTGCCCAGGCTGAAAGACGCTATGCCGAAGTCGGTGAAGACGGCCATCCTTACCGACCGCACTGAAACCATTCGCGCCTCGGTCAAAGACGTGCAGTTCGAGCTGATGCTTACCGTCTGCCTGGTGGTGATGGTCATCTTCCTCTTCCTGCGCAATCTTTCCGCCACCGTCATTCCCAGCGTCGCCGTGCCGCTCTCGATTGTGGGCACCTTCGGCGTGATGTACCTGCTGAACTACAGCCTCGACAACCTCTCGCTGATGGCGCTCACCATCTCCACCGGATTTGTGGTGGACGATGCCATCGTGATGATCGAGAACATCGACCGCTTCCTGGAGGAAGGCCATTCGCCGCTGGAGGCGGCGCTCAAGGGCGCAGGGCAGATCGGCTTCACGATTATTTCGCTGACCGTCTCGCTGATCGCCGTGCTCATTCCGCTGCTTTTCATGGGCGACATTGTCGGCCGCCTGTTCCGTGAGTTCGCCGTCACCCTGGCGGTGACGATCATCTTCTCGGCGCTGGTCTCGCTGTCGCTGACGCCGATGATGGCGGCGCGCCTGCTCAAGAATCCCAAGGAAGCCAAACACGGCCGGTTCTTCCACGCCTCAGAGCGCTTTTACGAGCGCGTGATCGCGTTCTACGGCCGCACCCTGAAGTTCGTTCTCCGTCACCAGACTGCGACTTTGCTGGCTACCGTGGCGGCGCTGGTGCTTACCCTTTATCTCTATACGATCGTCCCCAAGGGCTTCTTCCCGGTGCAGGATACCGGCGTAATCCTGGGAATCTCTGAAGCTCCGCAGAACATCTCGTTCAGCGGCATGTCAGAGCTGCAGCAGAAGCTGGCGCAGGTGATCATGCAGGACCCGGACGTGGCCAGCCTCTCGTCATTCATCGGAATTGACGGCACCAACACCACGCAGAACAGCGGGCGCATCCAGATCAACCTGAAACCGCACGACGAGCGCACCGCCAACGCCACCGGAATCATCCTGCGGCTGCAGCCCAAGCTGGCGCAGGTGGAAGGCATCACTCTTTACATGCAGCCGGTGCAGGACCTCACGGTGGAAGACCGCGTGAGCCGCACCCAGTTCCAGTATTCGCTGGAGGACGCCGACGCCAATGAACTGGCGGACTGGGCGACGCGCATCGTGAACAAGCTGCAGCAGCTTCCGCAGCTGCGCGACGTGGCCAGCGATCAGCAGAACCAGGGGCTGAAGGCGGACCTGGTGATCGATCGCGATACCGCGGCGCGCTTCGGCATCCTGCCCCTGGCCATCGACGACACGCTCTACGACGCCTTCGGTCAGCGCCAGGTCTCCACCATCTTCACCCAGCTGAACCAGTATCACGTGGTCCTGGAAGTGGGAAAGCAGTTCCAGGACGATCCCGCCGACCTGACGCACATCTATGTGAAGTCGATCACCGGAACCCAGGTGCCGCTCTCCGCCTTCAGCCACTTCGAAGTATCGAAAACTCCCCTGGCCATCAACCACCAGGGACAGTTTCCGGTCGTGACCATCTCCTTCAATCTGGCGCCCGGCGACTCGCTGGGCAACGCTACCGATGCCATCGCTCAAATTGAGAAAGACCTGGGCATGCCGGCCAGCATCCATCCCAGCTTCCAGGGAACGGCGGCGGCCTTCCAGAAGTCTCTGAGCTCGGAACCCTGGCTCATCCTGGCCGCGCTGGTCACGGTGTATATCGTGCTGGGCGTGCTGTACGAAAGCTACATCCATCCGGTGACCATCCTGTCCACGCTGCCGTCGGCAGGCGTGGGGGCGATCCTGGCGCTGATGATCACGCGCAGCGATATGACCGTGGTCGCGCTCATAGGAATCATCCTGCTCATCGGCATCGTGAAAAAGAACGCCATCATGATGATCGACTTTGCGCTGGAAGCCGAGCGCAAGGAGCACAAGCCTCCGGAAGAGGCCATTTACCAGGCCAGCCTGCTGCGCTTCCGTCCCATCATGATGACCACCATGGCGGCGCTGCTGGGCGCAGTGCCGCTGGCGCTGGGGCGCGGCACCGGCAGCGAGCTTCGCCACCCGCTGGGAATCACCATCATCGGCGGACTGCTGCTGAGCCAGCTCTTTACGCTTTACACCACGCCGGTGATCTACATCTGGTTTGACAAGCTGGCCCGCCGTTTCTCGCGCTTCCGGCTGGGCAACGAGATTGGAACGGAGCAGGAGGAGCCGGCGGTGAGCGGAGATTGAGTTTTTTCTGAAATCCCGACCGCCGGACGCGGAGGGATATAGTGACGAGAATTGAAGTTATGACCTGCGAGGCGACAAGACTAAGACAGGAGCATCGGCGTAAAGATCTGCTTTTGAGATTCTGTCAGATGATAGGGGTCCCTCGCTGCGCTCGGGACGTGTAAAAGCATGAACATCTCCGCGCCATTTATCCGCCGACCGGTTGCCACTTCACTGCTGGCGATCGGCCTGCTGATGGCCGGTGTTCTGGCCTACACGCGGCTGCCGGTAGCGCCCATTCCTCAGGTGGAATATCCGGTGATCAGTGTTTCCGCGGGACTGCCGGGAGCCAGCCCGGAGACCATGGCTTCATCGGTGGCCACGCCGCTGGAGCGCCAGTTCGGGCGCATCGCCGGCGTGAACCAGATGACTTCGACCAGCACGCTGGGCTCGACCAGCATCACGCTGCAATTTGACCTGAGCCGCAACATCGACGCCGCCGCCCGCGACGTTCAAGCCTCCATCAACGCCGCCCAGGGACAGCTGCCCGCCAATCTGCCCACGCGGCCCAACTGGCGCAAGAGCAATCCGGCCGACGCGCCGATCCTGATCGTGGCCCTGACTTCGGACACCGTCACCAAGCCAAGAATGTACGATGTGGCTGATTCCATCCTGGCGCAAAAGGTCTCGCAGGTTCCCGGCATCGGCACAGTCTTTGTCGGCGGCGCGGCGCGGCCGGCGGTGCGCGCAGAACTCAATCCTGCCAAGCTCTACCAGATGGGAGTGGGCCTGGAGAGGGTGCAGCAGGCGCTCAGCAGCGCCAATGCCAACCGTCCCAAGGGCGAGATAACCAATAACCAGTACTCCTGGCAGATTACCGACAACGACCAGCTGTTCAAGGCCGACGATTACAAGAACATCGTGGTCGCCCAGAACGGCAACGGCATCGTGCGCCTGCGCGACGTAGCCGACGTGCAGGACTCGGTGGAAGACCTGCGCAACGCCGGGTGGGCCAACGGCAAGCCCTCGGTGCTGATGATCATCTTCCGCCAGCCGGGGGCGAACATCATTGAGGCCGTCGACCACGTGCGCGAGGTGCTGCCGCTGTTGCAGGCCTCGATCCCGGCGGGCATTCACCTCAGCATCATCATGGACCGCACCACTACGGTGCGCGCTTCGGTCAAGGACATTCAGCTCACCCTGATGATTTCCATCGTGCTGGTGGTGCTGGTGGTCTTTGTGTTCTTGCGCAGCCTGCGGGCTACGCTGATTCCCAGCGTGGCCGTCCCGCTTTCGCTTATCGGAACTTTCGGCGTGATGTACCTGGCCGGCTACAGCATCGACAACCTGTCGCTGATGGCCCTGGCCATCTCCACCGGATTCGTGGTGGATGACGCCATCGTGGTGATCGAGGACATTACGCGCTACATGGAGATGGGGCTGTCTCCGGTGCAGGCCGCCTTCCGCGGCGCGCGGGAGATCGGTTTCACCGTGCTCTCCATGAGCACCTCGCTGGTCGCGGTCTTCCTTCCCATCCTGCTCATGCAGGGACTGGTGGGCCGCCTGTTTCGTGAATTCGCGGTCGTGTTGAGCACGGCTATCGGCATGTCGCTGGTGATTTCCCTCACGCTTACACCCATGATGTGCGCCAAGTTCCTGCGCGGCAGCCGCAAAGAAGATCATGGGAAGGTTTACCGCGTGAGTGAGTGGGTCTTTGACAAGATTCTCGACATCTATCGCGTCAGCCTGGGCTGGGTGCTGCGCCACCAGTTCACCACCCTGCTGGTCACGATCCTGACCATGGGATTGAGCGTTGGTCTCTACTGGTACATTCCCAAGGGCTTCTTCCCGCAGCAGGATACCGGCCGTCTCGGCGGCAGCGTGCAGGGCGAACAGGATATTGCCTTCCCCGCCATGCGGGACAAGATGCTGCAGCTCACGCAGATCGTGTTGAAGGACCCGGCGGTCGACAGCATCGGCAGCTTTGCCGGCGGCGGCGGACCGGGCGGCGGCGGCACCAACACCGGCCGCATGTTCATCATGCTCAAGCCGCTCAACCAGCGCAAACTGAGCGCCGACCAGGTCATCTCCCGGCTGCGCCCGAAACTCACTTCGATTCCCGGCGCCACGCTCTACCTGCAGGCGCAGCAGGAGCTGCAGATTGGCGGACGCGGAAGCAATTCGCAATACCAGTACACGCTGCAGTCGGAAGACTTGAACGAGCTCAACGACTGGGCGCCGCGGATTCTCGCCAAGATGCGTTCGCTGCCCGATCTGCGCGACGTCAACAGCGACCAGCAGGATAAAGGCCTGTCCGCGCAGGTCGTGGTCGACCGCGACAGCGCCTCACGCCTGGGACTCTCCGCGGCGCAGATTGATGCTCTTCTCTATCAGGCGTTCGGGCAGGCCCAGGTCTCCACCATGTACCGGCCGCTGAACCAGTACCACGTGGTCATGGAGGTGGCGCCCCAGTTCCAGCAGGGCACGGACGCGCTGAAGGGCGTCTATGTCCACTCTTCCAACGGCACTGAGGTGCCGCTCTCGGCCTTCGCGCACTTTGCGCCTTCGAATACCTCATTGCAGGTTAACCATCAGGGACTGTGGCCGGCGGTGACGATTTCCTTCAACCTGCCGGCGTCAGGAGTCTCACTGGACAAGGCGACGCGGTCGATCGAAGATGCGATCGTCCAGATGGGCGTTCCCAACTCCATCCACGGCACCTTCCAGGGCACCGCCGCAGCATTCAAAGACACAAAATCGAGCCAGCCGATACTGATTCTCGCGGCGCTGGTGACGGTTTACATCGTGCTGGGGATGTTGTACGAGAGCACGGTTCATCCCATCACCATTCTTTCCACTCTTCCTTCCGCGGGAGTGGGCGCGCTGCTGGCGCTGATGATCAGGGGAATCGATCTGACGGTAATTGCGGTCATCGGCATCATTCTGCTGATCGGCATTGTGAAGAAAAATGCCATCCTCATGATCGACTTCGCGCTGGCGGCGGAACGGGGCGAGGCCAAGACTCCGGAAGAAGCCATCTACCAGGCGTGCCTGCTGCGTTTCCGTCCGATCATGATGACTACCATGGCGGCCCTGCTGGGCGGTCTGCCGCTGGCGCTGGGAACGGGCGTGGGCGCGGAGCTGCGCCGGCCGCTGGGCATCGCGATTGTGGGCGGGCTGATCGTCAGCCAGGCGCTGACGCTCTACACCACTCCGGTGGTCTATCTCTACCTGGACCGCGTGCGCTTGCGCGTGATTCGCTGGAGATCGAAGTTCAAGCGGACCCAACCCGAACCGCTGACCAGCGGGGATTAGGGCGACTCCAGGGCGGCACAGGATTCTGGGTTCATGGGTGGTCAGGCTGTCGTTAGTTCTTCTCGGGGCTTCAAGGCGTTGCGCTTAAGTCCTCTTTCCTTCAGGATCACAAAAAACACTGGAACCAGGATCAGCACATGTATTGTTGAGGTAATCATTCCACCAACAATCGGCGCGGCGATCGGCTTCATTACATCCGACCCAATACCTGTCTCCCATAAGATCGGCACCAGGCTGGCCAGCACCGCTGTCACGGTCATCAGTTTGGGACGCAGGCGCCGCACCGCACCTTCAATGGCAGCTTCTTCAATATCCTCCTTATTGAGTGCGGTTCCGGACTTCATGCGTTTGTCCAGTGCTTCATGCAGGTACACCACCATTACCACGCCGGTCTCCACCGCTATCCCGAACAAAGCAATGTAGCCTACCCACACCGCCACACTGAAGTTGTAGCCCAGGATCCATTGCAGAAGCAGACCACCGGTCATGGCATATAGCGTGGGAAAGATCAGAACCAGCGCCTCGGCGGCAGAATGGAAGACCATGTACAGCAGAATGAAAATCGCAAGGAATACCACTGGCAGGATGATTTTGAGCCTCTCCCGCGCCCGCAGCTCAAATTCGTACTCGCCTGACCACTGCCAGGTATAGCCCGCCGGCACCTTCAACTTCTGGTTCAGGAGGCCCGTGGCATCTTTCACAAACCCGCCATAGTCTTTCGTGTTCAGATCGATATAGACGTAGCCGGTGAGCTGGCCGTCTTCATCGCGGATCATCGCCGGGCCTCGCGAAAAGGAAATCTGCGCCAGTTGCCCGATCGGCACCTGGGCTCCGCCGGGCGTGCCCACCAGCACGCGGCGCAGGCTGTCGATGTCGCTGCGGAAGTCGCGTTCGTAACGTACGTTGATGGGATAGCGCTCGCGCCCTTCCACGTTCTCCGCGATATTTTCTCCTCCGATCCCCGACGTTACCGCCTGCTGCACGTCTTCGATGGTCAGGCCATAGCGCGCCGCTTCCACGCGGTTGACGTCGATGTTGATGTAGAAGCCCTGCGACACGCGTTCGGCAAATACGGCTCGCGTCTTTCCTTGCGCGGACAGGATTTGCTCAATCTGCGCGCCCAGCTGCTGGATCGTATCCACGTTCGGTCCCTGGATCTTCATTCCTACCGGCGTTTTGATCCCGGTGAGTTCCATGTCCAGGCGGTTCTGGATGGGCATGGTCCAGGTATTGGAGAGGCCGGGGAACTGCAGCTTCTGGTCCATCTCCCGGATCAGTTTGTCGTAGCTCATGCCCGCCCGCCACTGCTGGCGCGGCTTGAGCACGATGGTGGTGTCATACATGTCGAGCGGGGCATTATCGGTTGGACTATCGGAGCGGCCGGCCACGCCGAAAACGGTCTCGACTTCGGGAAAGCCGCGAATGATCTTGTCCTGCTCTTGCAGCAGCATGGTCGCCTGAGTAATAGAAATTCCCGGCAGCGCAGTAGGCATGTAAAGCGCCGAGCCTTCATAGAGCGGCGGCATGAATTGGCTGCCCAGCTTGAACGCAAGCGGAAACGTCGCCAGCAGAAAAATGAGATTCAGCGCCAGAGTGGTCTTGCGATGCCCGAGGCACCAGCGCAGCACCCGCAGGTAGATCGCCTGCGAAACCCGCGCGAACGGGTTGGCGCTCTCCGGCTTCAAACGTCCGCGAATCCACATGACCATCAAGACCGGCACTACGGTAATGGCCAGCAACGATGAAAATCCCACCGCCAGCGTCTTGGTCCAGGCCAGCGGGCGGAACATGCGTCCCTCCTGTGCCTCCAGCAGGAAGACCGGCAGAAAAGACACGACAATGATGACCAGGGAAAAGAAAAGCGCCGGCCCAACTTGCTTGGCGGCATGGATAAGCACCTGCCGCCGCTCCGCTTCGGGAATGCCGGTTGCATTCGCGGGATGTTCGGAAAGATGCCGGTAGCCGTTTTCCACCATGACGATAGCCGCATCCACCAGCACTCCTATCGCCAGCGCCAGGCCGCCCAGCGACATGATGTTGGACGAGACGTGCAGGTAGTACATGGGAATGAAGGACATCACCACCGCCACCGGAATCGTGAGAATCGGGATCAAAGCCGAGCGGAAGTGAAACAGGAATGCGACGCATACCAGGCTCACGATCACCGCTTCTTCCATCAGGTCGAATTGCAGCGTCGCGATCGAGTCCTTGATCAGCCCTGACCGGTCATATGCGGGAACCACCTCAACTCCCGGGGGCAGTGATCCCCTGATCTGCTCGAGCTTTTGCTTCACACCGTTGATCACCTGCAGGGCATTCATGCCGTCGCGCATGACGACGATGCCGCCCACGGTTTCGCCCTCGCCGTTCCACTCCGCCACTCCTTCGCGGATGTCCGGCCCAAAGGATACCGAGCCCAGGTCTTTCACCAGCACCGGCGTGCCGTTTTTGGTGGCCACGGGAACGTTCTCAAGGTCAGACAGGGACCGCAGATAGCCCAGCCCGCGGATCATGTAACGTGCTCCGTTCAGCTCCAACACGCGCCCGCCGACTTCGTTGGTGCTGCTCTTCACCCGCTCCAGCACGGTCGAGAGCGGAATGCCGTAAGCCAGCAGCTTGTTGGGATCGATCCTCACCTGATATTGCTTGACGAAGCCGCCGATGCTGGCAATCTCGGCCACACCCGGCACGGTCGCCAACTGGTAGCGAAGCTGCCATTCCTGAATGCTGCGCAAGTCGGCCAGGCTGTGCCGGTGGGAGCGGTCAAGCAGCACGTACTCGAAGATCCAGCCCGCGCCGGTGGCATCCGGGCCGATCATCGGGCTCACGGCCGCGGGCAAGCGTCCCCTCATCTGCTGCAGGTATTCGATCACCCGCGAGCGCGCCCAATACAGGTCGGTGCCGTCCTGAAAGACCACGAAGACGTAGGAATCGCCCAGCATGGTCTGGGCGCGAACCGCTTTTACCCGCGGCGCCGCCAGCAACGAAGTCACGATCGGATACGTGACCTGGTCTTCGATCACGCTGGGCGGCTCGCCGGCCCAACTGGTGTGAATGATCACCTGAACGTCGGAGATGTCGGGCAGCGCGTCCAGCGGTATGTTCCTCATGGACCACATTCCCGCCAGCGTCAGTAGCGCGACCGCGGTGAACACCAGGAAACGGTTCGCTTCGCACCATTCAATGATTCGGGAGATCATCTCTACATTCCCCCTTCCGCGTTGACGGTGAAATGTTTGCTGCCGATCACACGGCGGTTCTGCTGCGCTGTAAGCGTCACCTGCCATGAACCGCTGGAATCCAGATTGCCGCTGCCTTGATACCAGCCGCCGCCCTTATCGCCCAACTCTACGGTCGTCTTGATGGCGGCCATCCCCATCGCGGGCATGGCGGGCATGAAGAAGATGGCGCTGACCTGCGCTCCGCTTACTGGCTTGCCGTTCCTCCCGGTCACTTTCACGCGGAAAGTATTGTTGCCCTTGCGCGGAGGATCGGGCTGCGTAGTGAACTCCATCACCGTTTCTTCTTCACCCTGATTCATGCTGGCTGCCGCTCCCGTGCCGGGAGGAGGCGGCGCGAACGCGCCGGCGGCCGCCTGCAACTGGCTCTCGGAATCGATCAGGAAATTTGCCGAACTGACAACGGTCTCGCCGACTTTCAGTCCTTTCACGATGATGGCTTTGTCGCCAATCTGGGCCGTCGTTTCCACGTCGCGCGGCTCAAAGTTGCCCTGGCCGCGGCTCACGAACACCAACTGGCGCAGACCTGCATGCAGCACGGCCGAAGCCGGCACCACCAGCCGTCGCCCCAGAGGAATCTTCAAGCCCACGTTCACGTACATTCCCGGCATCAGCTTGAGACCGGGATTGGGCAGCACAATGCGCACGCGTGCCGTGCGCGTGTTCATATCCAACTGGGGCAGCACTTCACTGATTCGCCCGGAGAATGTTTTCCCGGGATACGCGTCCACCGTGATCGCCGCCGGGTCGCCAGGCTTCAGCTTGCCCAGGTCATTCTGGAAAACATTCGCGTTTACCCAAACATTCGATAGATCGGCCACCGTATACAACCGCGTCTCCGGCTGCACGTAAAGGTTGGGCAGGGCGTTGCGCTCGGTGATGTACCCGGAAACCGGCGAATTGAAGGTGAGATCGGTGATGACCTTGCCGCTCGACTCCAGCTGCTGGATTTCGCTGGCCGGAATTTCCCACTGCTCCAGGCGTTGCCGCGTCGCAGCCAGCAGACTCTCGGAACCCGAGGTCACGCCGCTCACCGTGCTCGACTGCATCGCCTCTGCGTTCTTTTTCGCCAGCAGGTACTCCTGTTCCGTCGTCACCAGGTCCGGGCTGTAGATAGTGAACAGGGGCTGTCCTTTGCGGACGAACTGGTAGCTGGCATCGGCGTACACCTGCTTTATCCATCCCGGGAAGCGAGTTTGCACGTAGGCCACCCGCCGCTCATTGATTTCCACGTTGCCGGTGGCGCGGATTTCGTCGGTCACGTTCTCGATCTCCGCCTTGGCCAGCTTCACGCCGATGGTTTGCATTCGTTCCGGCGTAAGCTGCACTGCGGCCAACGGCGCTTCCGGCGCCGGATTGCCGGCTGTTGCCGGAGAAGCGCTCGCGGCCTCAGCGGGAGTTGCGGCGGGATGCGCCGGGAATTCCCGCGAGTGAAACACCAGAACCAACGACAGCGCGGCGATCACCGCGACCGCCACAAAAAATGCGGCTTTGTAATTTATGCTTCCAGCTTGACGGTTCATGGCAGAGTTACTCCCGTGAGCGATTCCAGCCGGGCCAGCGCCGACTCATGCTCGCTCAGCTCTTTCTGGTATTGCTCCTCGATGTCCAGGACGTCGCGGAAGGAAGAAAGCAGCGTCTCGAAATCCTGCCGGTTGGACTCGTAAGCCGCCATCGCCGAGCGAAGGGTTGCGTCAGCCTGGGGTATCAGTCCTTCGCGGTAGATCTTCAGTTGATCGCCGGACAGCTTCGCGAACTCGTATTGCTCCTGCACATCGGCCATGCGACGCTGCGTCTCGGCGTCGAGTGCGGCCCCGGCGGCCTTTTGTTCTTCCACGGCTTGCGCCAGTTCGGCGCGGCGACGACCACGGTTGGGCAGCGTCACCGTGAGCGTCGCCTGATAGTAGTCGCGGAATCTGCGGTCGGTGTTCTGATACATGTACTCGACGCCGAAGTCGGGCCGGAACTCTTTGCGGGAAAGCTCAACCATGGTGTCGGCGCGGCTCGCCATCGCCTTGCGCGCTGCCACTTCGGGGTTGCGCTCGCCGGCTTGCCGCCGCAGCTCCGATGCGTCCGGCGGCAATGCCCGCTCGCTCAGCGGTTCGGTCACTACATCGGGTGACTCCTGATCCCGGCCGAGCAATCTTTTGAGCCGCACCTGCTGCTCCGCGACCTCGCGATGATGCGTGTTGATCTCCTGCAAAATGCGCGTGTGCTGCAATTGGGCCTTGAGTACTTCCTGCTGATTCCCCTTGCCGACCCGGTAGCGCGACTCGGCGATCTGCTCGATGTCGGTGAGCAGTTTGTCGTCGCGCAGCAGGATGGTGAGCGTCTGTTGCAGGTATGCCAGCCGGTAATACGCGATCTTGAGTTGCTCCACCACTGCCCGGGTGATCGTTTCCGACTCCGCATTCACCGCCTGGGCTTGCAGGCCGGCTGCCTCCTGACGCAGCTTGCGTTTCCCGGGCCAGGGGAACTCCTGTGCCACCCCCAGGCCGATATAGGCAAAATCGCTGTTGGTGTAGCCGGCAAACGGCCGCGGACTGCCCACGTTAAGCTGCTGCATCATCACTTGCGTGTCCGGCAGCGCGCCGGCCGCCTTGGTTTTGTGGCCCGCGGCCTGGTACGAATACGACGTGGCCCGGATCTCCGGGTTCTTCAGCTGCGCCTCTTCAATCAACGCGGCCAGCGCCACCGCGGGCGAGGTCGCAGGCATCGGCTGTGGGCCCTGTCCATAAAGGCCAATGCCGGCGGTGGCAACAAACAATAAAGTGAGCGCTTTCATCCTTACTCCTTCCTTTTTCGGGTGAGGTCACGAGCGTGCCAACACGCGCGCGCGCACAGTCATGCGCGTAGTCATAAAGACGAAAGCTGGTTTAGATTCTCAGGACGGAGATGTAACCGGGCGGGGATTCGCACTGCTTCAGCAAAACGGCTGCCGACGCAAGAACGCTTGGCCGCAAAACCGGCGCCGGGGCGGAAGCGGCCTGGTTGGAACAATCCGGCAGTGCGGGTGAATACTTGCTTGTCGGCTGCAGTATGCTGCCAGCAGCGGTGGGTGTTTTAGTACAACAGGAGTGCGATTCTTCCATCTGCGAACTGCCGCATTGATCGGCCATGTGCCGGCAGCATTCTTTTTCTTCTTCGCTCATCGCCAAACCGGGCAGGGAGCATGCCAGCACTGGCGCTGCGAGCACCGTTATCACCATCTGCAGGTAAACGAATTTGCGGACACTTCGCACGAGTGTAGTGTAACTCCTGGACTGGACGGTGCCGTGATGGCGATCACAGGTTATCAGACAAAGAAGGTCTTGATGACCGCCATGGCTGTCCTGCTGGGCGGTCTGCCGCCGGCGCTGGGAACGGGCGTGGCGCTGAGCTGCGCCGGCCGCTGGGCATCGCGATTGTGGGCGGGCTGATCGTGAGCCAGGCCCTGACGCTCTATACCACTCCGGTGGTCTACCTTTACCTCGACCGCATGCGCTTGCGGGTGATTCGCTGGAGATCGAAGTTCAAGCGGACCCAACCCGAACCGCTGACCAGCGGGGAAATTAGAGCCGAGGACCGTCGCCCAGCCCGATGTCGTTACTTTCTCCCAGCAGATCGAAACTGTGCCCTTCAAAGCTGCCGGCAGTCTATCAATTCTGCTAGCATATCGGCAGCGTGAAGGACGCATCCGGTCCGCGGAAAGGGTAGAAGCCCACCTTCGATCAGGATCTTCGAGCGCACCTTCTTTCAGCCCGAGCATGCGGACAGCGGGCACTTCGACGAAAGGAGGTCGCACGTGCCGACTCGTTCTTCCAAGAAATCTCGATCTTCGCCAAAAGCATCCGGTCAATCTTCAGACAAGTCTCAGCCTGTTTCCAGGAGTTCTCCGGGAGCGATCCCGACTTCCAAGAGCTCTCCGCCTTCTGAAACTTCGCAACCGCCCGCGCCGGAAACCACGCGTTCGCTCCCCGAGCGTCCTGACCTGCGCCATCTCAAAGACCAGGCCAAAGACCTGCTGCGCAGCGGCGGCGCGGGATCGCTGACCGATGCGCAGTTCAAGATCGCGCGGCGGTATGGATTTGCGAGCTGGCCGCGCGTCAAGAGCCACGTGGATTCGCTGCACGAGGCCGGCCGGCTCAAGCAAGCAATCGATGCCAACGACCTGGCGGCGGTAAAGGTCATGATGGCGCGCAATCCGGAGCTGCATCGCGCGCCCCTGGGATACGGCAAGAACGGCCCGCTCACGTGGGTGGCGGAGTGCCGTGTGCCGTGGGAGCCGCCCTCGGCCGCGCGCCTGGCCATGGCGGAGTGGATGATCGACCACGGCTCGGATGTGCACCAGGGCGGCGACGGTCCGCTGATGCGCGCGGCGCTCCTGGCCTCGCGCATTCCCATGATGGAGCTGCTGGTGGCCCGCGGCGCCGACGTCAACGCGCTGTGGAGCGGGTACTTCCCCATCATCTTTGCGCCGTGCGAGACCCTGGAGCCGGCGTCGATCCGATGGCTGCTGGACCACGACGCCGATCCGCGCTGCTGGGCGCCGCGCGCGAAGTATCCGGGGACGGCGCTCGATTACGTGATCTCCACCTACAGCCGCTCGGAGCAGCTCGGCGAGTGCATCGATGTGCTGCTCGCCGCGGGCTGCCCGACGCGCTACAACATTCCACCGCTGCTGGCGATGCTGCGGGGCGATCTGGACGAGCTGGCGAAGCTGCTGGAGGCCGAGGCCTCGCCCGTCGACCGCGGCTATCCCGAACTCGCTTTCGGCGCCACCGCGACGCGCAGCCTCAGCCTGCGCGGCGCCACCCTGCTGCACGTGGCCGCCGAATACGGTCTGGTGGAGGCGGCGAAGTTGTTGCTCGACCGCGGCGCCGATGTGAACGTTCGCGCGGCAACCGACGGCGTCGGCGTCGGCGGGCAAACGCCGATCTTCCACGCGGTAACCCAGTTCTACGACTGGGGACTGCCGGTGGCGCGACTGCTGATCGATCGCGGGGCGGATTTGACTGTGCGCGCAAAACTTCCCGGACATTATCAGAGGCCCGGGGAGGTCGTGGAGTGCACGCCGCTCGAATACGCGCAGATGTTCCCGTCCGAGCCCTATGACAATGCGAAGACGGTCAACATGCTGCGGGAAGGGGCCGAGTAAGGATTTCGGTGAGTCGGCAGGTGAAAGACAGAGCGGAACCACTACCTTTACCTCGACCGGATGCGCTTGCGGGTGATTCGCTGGAGGTCGAAGTTCAAGCGGACCCAACCTGAACCGCTGACCAGCGGGATTAGAGCGATTCCCCCGAATTTCCCGCGAATTTCCCAAGCAGTGGCCGAGTCGGGCTAACCAACCCCATGGCTACCTTCTCGGCTCATAGAGCATCGCCACCGCCCCCGAGCCGAATTCCAGCCGGCCCACCAGCCTCAAGTCGACACGCTTCGATAGCCCGGCGAACAACGTCGGCCCGTGGCCCGCCAGCCTCGGCTGCACCACGAACTCGTACTCATCGATCAATCCCAGTTCCGCCAGCGCCAGCGGGAGCTTCACGCCTCCCACCAGCAGTCCCTTCCCCGGCTCCCGCTTGAGCTGCTGAACGAATTTCCCCAGATCGCCGCGCACCAGCTCGGCGTTCCAATCGACCCGGTCTTCATTCAGGGTGCTCGACACCACGTACTTCTTGGCCGCGTCGATCGTGCGGGCGAAGGGTTCCATCCAATCAGGCCTCGCTCCCGCCGGCGCCGGCTGTCGGAACGCTGCCTCCATCATTTCGTAAGTCACCCGGCCAAAGAGGAGAGCATCGGCGCGGTCGAGGTTCTCGGTCGCGTGGCGATGCAAGTCTTCGTCCGCGGACATTACCCGATGATCGCAGCACCCGTCCAAGGTGACGTTGATGGAATACCGTAGGGGTCGCATGACGCAAGAGTACTGCCGATGGGGTTAGGCCAGCAAGGTTGGCCCGCTTCAGGGCCAGGGGCCACTCAGGTAACCCATGACGATGACAATTTGGGAGCTGCCGGCACTTCCACAAGCGCGGCATTCGAGCGTCCGAGCGGTCACTGCGATATAAAAAATGAGATAGCCTGAACTGCGTTGTTTTCTTTCGAGAATAGATTCGTTCAGTTCGGGCTGACCGCTTTTTCGATAAATATTAGGGAACGTTCGTTCCTGTCCCCGGTTTACTCGGTTTACTCCAAATTACACACTCCCACGTTGGGGTCTGACTTGTTTCATCGCGTACAACCGTTTTCTCGAGCGGGCCCGCGCGTCGCGTAGTAGAACCAGCTATTGCGAGTTCCTCCGCGAAAGAGATACTGGCGCCGCGGCGAAACCGTGATGCTGTGGAGAAACAACGTCGCGTGAGTGCCTCATCCGATCTGCTGCTGCGTACCCAATAGAGAGTTGCCGCCCAGAGCGTAGAAAGCTTGCGCGGCTTCTCCATGACGTTCGCGAGCCTGGCGCAGCAAATCCGTGAATTCCTTCAAGCCACGCAAGGAATCCAGCCAGGGATCGCGCAAGAAAGCAGAGTAGCAGACGAAACCCTGGTGGATCGAGCGGGACAACAGTTCCAGGGCCATCGCTGGCTCGCCCAGGTAAGCGACCTGGCGCGCCTGATAGTACACGCCTTCGGGGTCGTGAAAGGTCCCGTTGAGGAACTCTCCACTGGCGGTGAGGCTCTCCTCGCGCTTGCCTTCGAGCAGCGCCCGAAATGATGTCATGTAAATCGAGCCAAGCTTGCCCGTGAGGCTCTGCTCCATTTTCTGGATCGAGGCGATGGCCTCTTCTGTGCGTCCGAGCGTTGCCAGGATCAAGCTCAAAGCGTAGTCGACGTCACCGCTGGAAGAATCGAGCGCGCGCTGGTAGTCGCCCAGCATGAAATACGTATGCGGGACCGTGGTGGGAATCTGCGGATCCAGCCGCCGGGCCTCGTGATGCGCCGCCACCGCTGCCTGAAGCAATCCGCAGTAACGGCAAACGTGAGCTAAGCCGGCAAAAATCTCGGGATCGTTTCTGCGGTGTTGCGCCCGCTCCAGCAGCCGCTTCAGGGCATCGAGCGAACGTCCCTGGTCGACCTGCAAACGGGTGTAGTAGTTATGGGCCAACGCCAGATCGGGATTCAGGCGAAGCGCGGTTTGAAACGCAGCATCGGCGGCGTCCAATCCTTCTTGCGCGCCCAGGTTGTATTTGTTCCACAGCCAGCGAGCGCGTCCCAGGCGTGCCCAGGCGGGGGCGTAAGAACTGTCCATGGCTACACAGCGCTCATACAGTTCGATGGCGGCGGGGAGATTAGGCCAACGCGGCGCCAGTTCGTTAGCACGAAGATAGATTTCGTACACAGTAGCGCTCGCCGGACGGTCTTGCTGCAGCGCCTGGTGTTCGCGCGCGCTGAGCTTAGGCACCACGGATTCAACCACGCGGCGTACCAGGTCGTCGTGCAGTTCCAGCAGCTCGCGGATCGTGGCCTGGGAGGAGTGCGACCACAGCAGCGTCCCCGTTGGCACCTCAACCAGCTGCGCCGTGATCCGCAATTGTTCCCCGACTTTCAGAAGCCCTCCGCTCAAGACCACGTCGGCGTCTTGCTCGACGGCAATCTTCTTCAAGTCAGGGGCCTCGTGGGCGTAGCGGCCGGCCACAATCGACGAGCGCACCACCAAGTCCTCCAGCCCGGCGAGTGAGACGGTGATGGCCTCCGGCAGACTGTAAGCCAGAAACTCGATCTCTTCGCTCGGCCGGAGCAAGCGAAACGGCAATACGATGAGCCGGCGCAGCGGCCTTGCCTGGACCCGGCCCTCAATACCTTCCATGGCCAGAGCAGCGCGAATGTCCGCGGCCATGGCTTCGGCGCTGGGGTAGCGGTCCTGAGGTTCGCGGGCCAGCGCGCTATGGATAATCCGGCTGAATCCGGAGATGGCCGGCGAACCCGCAAGCGCCGGTGGCGATCCATGCAGAACCGCGTGCGCGATATCGATAAACGACTCGCCCGCAAACGCCGGCTGCCCGGACAGCATTTCGAACAGGATCGCGCCCGCGGCAAAAATGTCCGAGCGTCCGTCCACCGGCAGCCCGCGAAACTGTTCGGGCGAGGCGTAGCGGGGCGTCCCCAGGAAGGAGTCCGAGGAGGCGTCGGCGGTCACCGTGGCTCCCGAAGGGTCCAGAGCTTTCCAGTCCGTCTGCTTGGCGAGTCCGAAGTCCAGCACCTTAGTGCCCTGGGGAGAAAGCATCACGTTGCCGGGCTTGAGGTCGCGGTGAATGATGCCCGCCTTGTGAAATGCCTCCAGCGCGGAGAGGATGCCGAGCATGATCTGCGCGGCTTCCGGAACGGGAAGCGGCCCGCGTTGCAACCGATCCGCCAGAGTTTCGCCTTCGATCAGCTCCATCACCAGAAAGAGGTGGCCGTGTTCTTCCACGATGTCATAGAGCCGGCATGCGTTGGGATGGGAAACCCGGGCGGCGGCGCGCGCCTCCTGCCAGGAGCGTTGTCGCAGCAACGGGTCCGCCTGCAATCCGTGAATGGCTTTCAGCGCGATGATGCGGTCCAGCCGCGAATCGTGAGCGCGAAATACGGCGCCCATCCCGCCTGCGCCGAGCTGCGACACGATTCTATACGGACCAATGCGCTCCGGAATCTCTGGCATGAGCGGCCCCTGCTTCGTCCGATAGCATATCGAACATTGGTCGCGGGGTCATCAAACCATTAAGCCGGAGTTACCGATTTTTGATTACTTGCCGGAAAGCCTTCTCGAAGTCCAGGACGAGCACAGGTGCAAAATCAGGCCGGGTTCCCGCGCCGCTGCGGAGCCCACGTGACCAGGGCCGTGGACGCTGCCGGCGCCATGGACGCCGGGAACGCGCCCACCGCGCCGTGGAAATCGCTGCGCGATTTCCACAACAGCCCCGCCGCCCTCTCTTCTGGTGATGACTTTAAGAACGGACAAAAGACGCCGGGCTTGCGCACGGCTACGACTTACCCGATACTCACAGCCCCTGCCGCTGGCTGGTGTTCAAACGCTCGGTGATACACTTCGTTCGGAAAGATGACGAATCCATGAAACCACCATCGAACGTCAAGACGCCGGCGCAATACATCGCCTCACTCCCCGCCGATCGTGCGAAGACGATCGCGACCGTGCGCGCACTGGTGAACAAGCACATTCCGCGCGGCTACGATGAGTGCCTGGTCTGGGGCACGATCGGCTGGACGATCCCTCTGTCTTGATATCCAGACACTTACAACAAGCAGCCGATCTGCTACGTCGCGCTCTCGTCGCAGAAGAACTACTGCTCGCTCTACCTGATGGGCGCGTTTTGGAGTGCGAGTCAGCTCGAGCAGCTAAAGGCGGCGTTCAAGGCGGCGGGGAAGAAGCTCGACATGGGGAAGTGTTGCGTTCATTTCGAGTCGCCGGACGATTTGCCGCTGGAAGCGATTGGCAAGCTGATCTCGGCGATTTCGAGCGAGCAGTGGATCGAGATGTACGAAAAATCGCGCTTGATGACCAAGGCGGGGCAGGCGCAGATGGCGAAGCAAGTCGCCCCATCGGCGAGCAAGGCGGCCGCCAAGCGCGTCGACGCAAAGCGTCGGCGGTAAACTTTGCCATGACTCGCCGATACCGGGCTACCACGGCAGCACTCAGTGTCTCGAAGAAAATTCACCGAGACCGCATTTACTACTGAAACATCCTCGGGGTCCTTCGACTCCCCGCTCAGGACGACAGATGGTTGGGGTGGTCGTGAGAACGCAGAATTTGGAGAAGGAATCGCGGATCGAGATTCAGGGAGTTTTCTTGAGGGACTGTCCCGGAAGAAGCATTTCTTTTTCCCAATGCTCGGCGAGATCCTGCCAGCGCGGGTTCATCTTTTCGATCAATGCGATCTTCTTCTCGCGCCGCCAGCCCTTGAGCTGCTTTTCTCTTCCGATTGCGCGCGCGACCTCATCGTAGCTTTCGTAGTAAACGAGACGGGTACATCCGTACTTTTTGCTGAAACCTTCAAAAGCGCCGGCCTTGTGCTGCATGATCCGCCGCTCGAAAAACCCAGTCACACCTGTGTTGAGCGTACCCGAGGGGCTGGCCATGATATACATCCAAAACTTGTATTGGCGGCCGTCGCGGATCGGAAGACTGGCAGCACTCAGTGTCTCGAAGAAAATTCACCAAGCTGCATTTACTACTGAAACATTCTCGGGGTCGTTCGACGGCGCCCTCAGTCCCCTTCGCCAAGCTCAGGGTCCCGCGAGCTGGCTCAGGATGACAGACGGTCGGGGTGGTCGTGGATATGCAGAATGGCCTGATGCGTTCCTTGACATCAGTTACACTATCGTGTTATTATCGTTGCGAGTTTATAAAGATTGGCGCGTCGGAGGTGGTCCCAGGGTGGCTCGTGGTGTTTGAAGGCAGCATTTGGCCATCAGCAGCCAGCAAATTACCGGAATAAAGCGTTTCCACGTTTTCGGTTAACGAATGGAAAGTTGGATTGACATGGATTGAAGTGGATTGAAATGGCTTGAAACCGGGGGGTGGGGGGCCATCTCGAGGTGATCTCGCAATCGGGTGATCAGGTGATCTGAAAAGAAAGAGGTTAGGTCAAAAATGTTCGTCGGAATTGAGCGCAATTTGGCTCAATTTCAGCCGCAAAATGCGGCCGTTTGAGAAGGTCTTTGAAAACTTAAAAAATGCGGTGCCTGGCGGTTACGGGATGAGATCCGGTGATCGGGTGATCCGGTGATCGGAAAGGCAAAAGCCGAACACTCAGTGTGCTTTGACGGGATGCTCGGCATCGGCCTGGGCGGCCGCCTCCAGTGCGCGCTTCTTGCGCCGGCTCAGGATGAAGGGACGTCGACGACGGCGTTCGGCGTGCTTATCGATTTTTTTCCAGAATCCCCAGAAGTAATCGACGGCCGAAATAATGGAAACCGCCACCATGAACCAGACCGACATGTGGGCGATCAGGCGGACGGGCAGCAGCAGCCACGAGGTGAGGATCCAGTAATCCCAGCGCATGGCCAGAATGGTGGCCACGATGGAGACGATCTGCACCACCATCTTGAACTTGCCCAGCTCGCTGGCTTCAATGGTGAAGCCTTCGGAGGCGGCGATGGAACGCAGGCCGGAGATCAGGAATTCCCTGCCGATCACGATCACGGCCACCCATGCGTTGACAATCGACGGAATGAGCTGCACCAGGGCGATGTACATGGCGGCGACCATCAGTTTGTCGGCCAGCGGGTCCAGCAGCATGCCCATGGTGGTGATCTGGCCGCGGCGGCGGGCCAGGTAGCCGTCTAGACCGTCGGTAATGGAGGCGAGGATGAAGATGCCGGAAGCCAGGAGCACGCGCAGCGTGTTTTGCCGGGGGCTGAACTGGGAGGTGGTGAGAATCCACAGAATCAGCGGGATGGCTGCAATGCGAGACAGCGTAATGTAGTTCGGGAGGTTCAAGGCAGAAACGCCGCCGGAGGCTCGGCTACCTGTACCTATTCTAAACCACGGGAGCAAAAAGACTTCAGGCTACTTCTTCCCTGCCACCGTGTTCAGGCACCGGGTATAGAGATCGAGCAGGTGCGCCGCGTAGTCTTCAGCCTTGCTGTCCGTGCCGCCCGAAAAGCCCGCGCCCGCGCCCGGACCGCTGGTCTTGCCGAAGCCGGTGGTGGCGGCAATAAACTTCATCATGTCGAGGGCAATATCTTCGTTGCGCCGGGAGCCAAACAATCCTGAGAGCGGTTCCATCTGGTCCTCCATAAAATCAGTTGGGTATTGTAGATCGTGGATCAGTGCAGTTTCCGGCGCTGCTCGGCCGGATCAGAGCCTGCTTTCACGCACGCCGTCGTCCTTATAGGCCCTGACGAAGTCTTCCACGCTTTGCACGTAAACGTCGGCAAAATCCACCACGTAGCGGCGCCTCAGGATCAGCTGCTTGGCGTCTTCCAGCTCCCAGCCCATCACGCGCAGCAGGGCCAGGGTCATCATGGGCGCGCGGTGGACGCCGGCGGCGCAGTGAATGAAAACTTTGTTTTCCTTTCCGTCGTTTCCATCGTTGACGGCCTGCAGCGCGAACTCTACCGCGTTGAAAAAGACGCCGGGCGGCTTGGGCTGGAAGTCGTCATCGGTAGGATTGTGAAAGACCGTGACCGGATAGGGCTCCGCCAACGGCCGGTCGTCGAACTCAATCTGCATGTTGATGATGTGGGTAACGCCCATGCGGACCAGTTCGGACATGTTCTCGTCGTTCCAGATTCCGCCACCGACGGCTATACGGTCCGTCACCCATGTGATGTCCATAGACTCAGCTTCTAGATTACCAGAGAGAATTGGATGCAATGACCCGCTACAATGACTGGCCATGCCTACCCAGGCCGTCCAGCACGTGCGGCGCATGCGCGGAGGCGCCCAGGCACACCTGATGCGCGCTCGCGACGGTTATTTCTATATCGTGAAGTTTCAGAATAATCCCCAGCACCTGCGCGTCCTGGCCAACGAGCTGCTGGCGACACGGCTGGCCGAACGCGCCGGACTGCCGGTTCCGGTAACGGAAGTGATTGACGTGGACGAATGGCTGATCCGCAACACTCCCGAGCTGCGCATCGAACTGGCCGGCAGCACCATCCCCTGCGCTGCCGGACTGCAATTCGCCGCGCGCTACGTTTGCGATCCCACCGAAGGCCAGACCTATGACTATTTTCCCGAGAGCATGATGGCGCGGGTCAGAAACATTGCCGACTTTGCCGGTATGCTGGCGGTCGACAAGTGGCTGGGCAATGCCAACGGCCGCCAGGCGGTCTTCTGGAAAAAAGGCCGGGAAAAGAAGTACACGGCCACCTTCATCGACCAGGGCTACTGCTTCAACGCCGGTGAGTGGAACTTTCCGGACTCGGCCCTCCGCGGCGTCTACGCACGGAACTGCGTCTACCAGGAGATCAGCGGATGGGAGTCGTTCGAGCCCTGGCTGGCGCGCATCGAAAACTTCAATCCGGAAGTAATCCGCGAAACCGCGGAGGCCATTCCCCCGGAGTGGATATCGAACGACTGGCCGGCACTGGAAAAGCTGGTGGAGGAGATCATTGAGCGCCGGAGCAAAGTCCGCGAACTGATTGCGGCCTTCCGCAACTCGGCGCGCCAGCCGTTCCCGCGATGGGCCGGCGAAACGCAGGCTGCCGGCGTGAGGACCTGAATCATGAATCAACTCGAGAAGTGCAATTTCTTTCTGCTGCGTTACGTGCCGGACGCCGTGAAGAACGAGTTCGTCAACATCGGGCTGGTGCTGCTGCCGCCGGCCGGCAACCCTGAAGTGCGGTTCGCCCGCGATCTCTCCCGCGTGCACTGCCTGGATCCGCAGGCCGATCTGGAGGTGCTGGAAGCCTTCGAGTCCGACCTGCGCAGCAAGCTTCACGAAGCGAACGGCGACCGCGAGTTCATTCTCAGGAAAATCCGGGATTCTTTTTCCAACGCGCTGCAGCCTTCGGAGTTCAAGGCCTGCGTGGCGGAGTCGGCGGCGCAGGAGGCCGACGCCCTGGCTCGACTGTACCTTGAGCCCGCTCAGCATCCGCGCGAGCGGCGCGAAGCCGGCGGACGCCAGGCCATTCTCGATCAGATGCACCGTGATTTTGAAGCTGCCGGCGTGTGGAGGTTGATGCGCCGGCAGATCGCTGTTGCCGACTACGCCGGCACTCGCGATCCCTTAAAGATCGATTGCGGTTACGCCAGCAATGGGTCGATCAAGCTCTTTCACGCTTTGGCCATCGGCAACGACATGAGCAGCGTAAATTCGGCCAAGGTTCTCGCGTTCAGCTTTCCGGCGCTGGCTGACGGAATAAGACGCGGAGAGAACAAGCAGGCCCAGCTGACGGCGATCGTCGAAGACAATCTGGCGCGCGGCGAGGAACTCATCGGCTTTGCCCTGGAGACTCTGCAGCGACAGCAAATCCAGGTGTCACCCATCGCGCAGATGGGAAGCATCGCGGCGCAGGCGGCGCAGGAGTTGCGCGTACGCTAAAAGCGCGATGCGGGGATGTCGGCTTTACTTCTTCTCGCACTTCACTGGCTGGTCCCTCTCTTTGCCCCATCCGAACGCCCGGAAGCGGTCGCCTTCAATAATTTTAGTGCGAACGCCGTCGATGGTGGCTGGAATAGGCGCGCGAGCCACGCCTTTCACTACGTAAATCACCAGCGCAGTTTCGGCGGGATTATCGTCACTGCGGCCAACGCCCGCTCCCTGGATTCCCGCCTGGGACATCAGCTCAGTCACATGAGCTTCCTTGATCGCGGTGGTCGAGTCGATGTCCTGGCGGCTCAGCACCGGCCATCTTCCGCTGGCTTCCTGCTCGCTGGAGACCACCACGGTCCGCACGCCATCGACGACCGCCGGAATCGGAGCGCTGGTCGGTCCGGAAACATGAATCAGCAGCGCGCCCTCTCCCGGACTGTCGCTGCTGGCGCCGACTTCAACTGAAGTCAACGCAGGATCCTGCATCAGCGCGGCCGTCTGGCGCTGGCGAACGGCGGAGACTCGCGCCCGCTCCTGCGGCGACAGCGTGGCGGAATTGGCGGTCAACCGGCCCGCGGTTCCGGCGACCGCGCTGCAGCTCACAGCATGATCTCCCCCGCCAACAATAGTCGGAGTACCGGAGATGTTGAACTCGGGCCGCGCCAGCACCAGTTGAATCGGGCTGCCTACGGTATTGGTGCTGCTTCCGGCAAAGAGCAGCGCAACCGGGCGAGCAGTATCGGAGGTGACGATGAGCGATCCCGAGTCGCCAGCCGCGGAGAAACTTCCGCCATTGATCGCCACCTGGCCGGTAAACATCGAGGTAAACGCCGTGGCGCCTCCACAGGAAGCGGCGTAAGCCACTCCAAAACTGGCGTTGATGGCCTGCAGCGTAGAGCAGGTCAGCCCGCTGCTGCGTCCCACCTTGGCCACTCCTTCGTTGGTCATGAGCACAGTGTTGGGATCGGCCAAAGTCGCCGAAGGCGGGGCAGCGCTGATGCTCGCTCCGCTGACCGCGCCCAGATCGAGAATGCTGCCGCTGGTGTCCACCTCCAGTGCCACCACCTTGGCTATAGCCGCATCCGTGTTACTGGGCGCCGGGCCGGTGCACGGATTCCCATTGCAGGGATTTGGCTTGATGGCAGCCGCCGCCGTGAGATTCGCAACTGTGGTTCCCGCGCTGCAGTTATTGTCGATCAGCCCCGGCTGTCCGATGGCGTCGCCCTTGGTTCCCGTGTCCGATTTGTCGAGCACGTGATTGTTGCTGAGGATGAAGAAATTTCCCGTCCCGCTCTGGATCAGGCTGCCCAGCGTGCCCGAGCAACAGGTGATGGTCTTTCCGCTGGTGGCCGAGTCATTGACATTGCCTCCGCTGGTGCCCAACTGCACCGGAGGCGTCTCCCTCGAGGAATTATTTACCACCACCGCGCTGCCGCTGCCGGTCACGCTGGAGTTGGACTGCGAGGTCGCCGTGATGGCGACCGACTTGCCGGAGTCGAATGGATTGGGGGCAGTGTACAGCCCGCCTGCGCTAATCGTGCCCGTGGCGCTGCTGCCGCCTGCCACTCCGTTCACACTCCAATTGACGGTGGGCGGCGTGCCGGTAGCGGCGGTCGCCGTAAACTGTGCCGTCCCGCCAAAGGGTACGACCGCCGGATTCGCGCAGCCTGTTCCGGTCTGTGCGCACACGGTAAGTGCACCGCCGCTGGGAGTGGGTGTTGGCGTGGGCGGGCCGGAGGTTGACTTGGAACCGCCACAACCGATCACGGTCCCAAGCAAGGCAAGCGCGCAGAATGGTTTGAGCATACTTCTATATCCGACTCTGGTTTTACTGAAAAAGTTGCTCACCTTGTAAGGCTTTCCTTTACAAGCGATTAGACAAAGGGCGCCGGTCTACCGAAGTGGCGTTTCGGTCTGGAAGTGGCGTGTGGCTAAGAATCGCGCTGCAGTTGGTTATCCAATATCTTCGTCGAAATTCTCCAGGTATTCGCGCACCGCGACCATGAACTGGTCGGCCTCGGCGCCGTCAATGATGCGGTGATCGTAGCCCAGCACCAGGCGAATGATGCTGCGCACCGCGATGGAATCGTTTCCATCCTGGTCGGTCACCACTACCGGCTCCTTGAAGATGCCGCCCATGCCCAGAATCGCCACTTGCGGCTGCAGGATGATGGGCGTGCCGAACTGCGGACCATAGATTCCCGGGTTGGTGATAGTGATGGTCCCGCCCTGGACATCGTCGGGCACCAGCTTTTTGCTGCGCGCGCGCTCGCCCACGTCAGTGATGGCGCGCTGCAGGCCGACGAAGCTCAGATTCTCCGCGCCCTTGACCACTGGCACAATGAGTCCCCACTCCAGCGCCACGGCAATGCCGATGTTCACGTTCCTGTGGTACTGGATGCCGTCGCCCACCACCGATGAATTCACCACCGGCTTTTTGCGGATGCCGTGCATCAGCGCCTTGGCGATGAAGGGCATGAAGGTCAGCTTGACCCCGTTGCGCTCTTCCCAGCCCTTGCGCACCTTTTCGCGGAACTTGACGACGCGCGTCATGTCCACCTTGAACACCGTATGCACGTGCGCGCTGGTGCGCTTGGATTCCACCATGCGCTCGGCAATCTTCTTGCGCATGGGAGTCATGGGTACCAACTCGCCGGCCAGCTCGGAGCGCGACGGCGCTGCAGGCGGCGGAGTCGCCGGGCGTTGTGCGGGCGGAGCCTGTAACGGCGCCGGAGCGGAAACGCGGGCTGGCGGCGCGGAAGAAGCGGCCTGCCGTTGCGGCGGCGCCGCCGACGGCCCGTGCTGCCCAACGAAATTCAGGATGTCGTTCTTGGTAATGCGCCCGCCCATGCCGCTTCCCGAGAGCCCCGCCAGATCGACGTTGTTTTCCCGGGCAATACGGCGCACCAGCGGCGATGAGCGCTGGCGTTCGCTGGAAGGTGGGGCAACCGCTTGCTGCGGAGGCGCTGTCCGCTGGACCGGTGGTGCCGGCTGCGGCTCACGCGCAGGCGGAGCTGAAGGCCTCGCCGGAGCCGCCTGCGGAGCGGAGCTCGGCTTGGGGGCGCCCGATCCGCCGATCACCGCTACCACGGTGTTCACCTGGACGGTGCTTCCCTCTTTGGCCTTGATCTCGCTCAGCACACCGCTGGCTGGCGCGGGAATCTCGGCGTCAACCTTGTCGGTGGAGATCTCAAACAGCGGCTCATCGCGCTGTACCTTGTCGCCGACTTTCTTCAGCCACTTGGTGATTGTGCCTTCAAAAATCGATTCCCCCATCTGGGGCATGACAACGTCAGTCGCTGGTCCGCCGCCGGAGCCGTTGGGACCGCTAGCCGCCTGCACTGGGGCGGCTTTCTCGGTTACCGGAGGCTGCTGTGCGGCGGGAGCTCCATCCGCCTGGGGAGTGGCCCTGCTGGTGGAAGGAGGTGGGGCTGTAGCCTTGGCCTCCGGGGTGGGCGTAGCCGCTGCCGCTGCCCCATCGCTGTCGATAACGCCGACTACGGTGTTGACCTGGACGGTGGCGCCTTCCTTGACCTTGATCTCGCGTAGGACGCCCGCCGCCGGAGCCGGAATCTCGGCGTCAACCTTGTCGGTAGAGATCTCAAACAGCGGCTCGTCGCGCTGCACTTTGTCACCCGGCTTTTTCAGCCACTTGGTGATGGTGCCTTCAAAAATCGATTCCCCCATCTGGGGCATTACAACGTCGGTAGCCATGAATCCCTTCCACGCAGCTCTATCGGCTCACGGGAGCAACACATGATTATAAATCAGCGCAGGAGGCTGGGAAGGCCGCGAGAACTCTCAGGATTCTCAAATCATGGTTTTCAAATCATCGGATGCCGCTCAGGTTTTTCCGTGCTCGTAGTACGCGCCCATGATGATGCCGATGTCGACCGCCGAATTTGCGTCCAGGTCGACAAACTCAAATCCCGCGTAATCCTGGCCGGCTGAGCGGGGACGCGCGTTCACGGTTACGCGGATGTTCTCCAGCGGATCGTGGATGGTGAAATTGTAAATCTTGTTGTCCTGGCTGTAGTCGCGGTCGGGTTCCATGGAGAAGCCGCCGCGCGCCAGCTGGCGCAGCAACCCGGCTTTCTTCCCGGTGACGTGGTAGACCACTACCTGGGCTTCCTGGGAAATATCAACGCGCTCGAACCTGCGCCGGTTGGCTTGTTCGGAAGAATGTTCGCTCACTGCACCTGCTCCCCAAAGGCACTCACGGGATCGATATCAACGGGCACGTCCTTGATGCCGGACAGCGCAGATTTTAACTCAGCCGGCATCGATCCGTACTTGCTGAACCATTGCTCAGCGCGGTTCCGGTCCCCTGTGGCTTCAATCTCCAGCAGTTCGGAGCCCAGGGTGGCCAGGGCGTCGTGCATCTTGGCGTAGTCGATAGCGTACTTGCCACTCGCTTTATCGCGGGTAATCGCTCCCTGCTCGGAAAGATAGTTAAACTCCATCATCTCGGCGCGGCCATGGGCCTCGGCCACGCCGAAGCGGACGGTGCGAAAGATCCCGGCCACATGCGACGCGTAGACCTCCGCAGCTCCGGACTTGGGAAAAACGCCTTTATCCATCAGCCAGGTCAGCGAGAGCAGGCCCACGATGTCAGCCTTGGCTTCCTCCAGTCCGCCATACACCGGGCCCAGCGACTCGCGGATGTCGGCGCGGCCGGCTGCCGTACGCGCATACGCCGGTCCCAGCGCGTGGCAGATCTCGTGGAGAAGCACCGCCGTGAGGTAGCCGTCCATGGAGGCCTGGGCCGCCTGGTCATCCCGCATGAGCAGCCGGGCGATCGGCAGCACCACGTTGTTCACGCGTGCATCCATGAAATTCTTGAAGAAGATCTTCTTCGAGCCCTTCTCCTGGTGAATGCGTGGATCGTTGGGCAGATTGTCGGCCACGGCCTGATAGCCGTGGCGCAGATCGCCGCCGCGGAACGGTGTTTCCATGACTTCGATGGGGCTGCTGTGCCCCTCAAGCGAAGGCTTGTCTTCCGGCTGAAGCGGCAGCGCCGCCTGCATCTCCGGGACGTACTGCATGTAGGTGGCGACGCGCGCGCTCTCCTGCTGGTTGCGGATCATGACCGCTGCGCCGTAGGAGGTCTTTACTCCCAGCACGCCATCGAGATACGTTTCATAGGGAGCGAAGATGACGTCGAACTTGGGATCTTTCAGGTCCAGCCACGCCAGGTCGCTCTGGTAGTAGTCGTCGGTGAGCAGGGCCGCAGCCCGAAGCCGCAGAAAATTCGCGAAGGCGGGATCGGTGCTCATGGCAGCGGCTTCACGTAGCGCCAGCGCCGCCGGCTTCAGCCACGGCGCGTACTCCACGTGATAGGGGACGGCAATCAGCTCCGCTCCCTTGCGCTTGATCACCGTGAATGGGCTGTAGATCTGATCTTTCATTGCCGGGTGCTTGCCGACGTAGTCTTCAATTTCCTGGCGCGTCATGCCCTGCGGGTAGAGGGAGCGGCCAGGATAAAAAGGATCGCTGCCTACAAAAGGCGCATTGTCTTCGAGCAGATTGAAGCGGCTCCCATTGATCATCAGGAAGCGGCGCAGCTTCTGGGCCATCACCTGGTTGCAGCCGGTCAAACGCACATAAAGCGCCACCCCCTTGGGGTCGCTCTGCCGCCAGAAGATGCTGTCCAGATAGCGCGCAGCCTCCACCAGCTTGTAGACCATCTTTTGTTCCTGCGGACTCAAGCCCACTACGCTGAAAGGCATGGAGACCAGCTTGAACTTGGCAACTTCGGCCGTCAGGTCGCCGTGGATGGGCTCGGAGATCACACACTTGTCGGCTGTTTTCGGCGCCGGGGCGGCACGACGCCCCGCCTGCGCGAAGATCGATGAAGATAAAGAGAAAAATGCCGCCGAGGAAAACAGAAGAATCAGGAAGCGTCTTCTCATTTGCTCAAGATTGTACAGGAACAGATCGCCGTGATCGTACGTGACCGCCGTGATCGCACGTGATACGAAGACCGAAAGACAGCCGGATCAATGCCAGCGGAGGCATGGTTTTGGTTATGCGCGATTTGGCGATTTCGCGCGATTGCGGCGCTGTGCAGCAACGTCACCAGCTTGAGCCTGGTTGTTTATGATGGAGGCATGCCGGCAGTCCCCAATTCCCAGTCGCTGCTGATCGACGCCGACGATACGCTCTGGGAGAACAACATCTACTTCGAGCAGGCCATCGCCGAATTCATGCGCATGCTCAACCATCAGGAGATGTCGCACACCGAGGTGCGCCTTTTCCTGAACCAGGTGGAGCGCGAAACGATTCTGGAACGCGGTTACGGCTCGCACAGCTTCGCTCATTCCCTGGTGAAGTGCTTTGAGCGGCTGGCCAGGCAGCCGGTTACGCCGGAACTGCACGAGTTCGTCTGGGGCTTCGCTCATCGCGTCTCGACCTCCGACCTCGAGCTGATCGATGGCGTCCCCGAAACGTTGGAGTACCTCAGGAACCGCCATCACCTGGTTCTGATGACCAAGGGCAACTTCACCGAGCAGTCAGGCAAGGTCGAGCGTTCGGGACTGAAAGAGTTCTTCGCCGCCGTGGAGATTGTGGCCGAGAAGGATCCCAGGACATACAAGGAGATCGTCGGCAAGTACGAACTGGAACCACAAAGTACGTGGATGGTCGGCAATAGCCCGCGGTCCGACATCAATCCTGCTCTCGCGGCCGGCATCAATGCCGTCTTCGTGCCCCACGACAATACCTGGGTTCTGGAGCACGAAGAGGTAAGCCCCGCGCCCGATGGACTTTGTTTGCTGCAGGTAGGGCGGTTCCGCGAGTTGCGCGAACACTTCTGATTCCAGCCTGACTATTTTCCGTTCATGAAGCTCAACATGGCCCGCACCACGGTTTCGTCCCCGGAAGCGGTGTTGAGCATGGCGTGATAGACCGGCAGGTTGGGCCATTCCACGTGGAAGTAGCTCTTGATGAAGGCGGCGCGCTCGCGGTCCACAGTATCCACCAGTGAAATCGCTTCCTTTTCCCGTGTTCCCTGCGCGTGCAGGCGGCGGACCTTGTCGGCTTTGGGGGCATAGAGGAAAAAGCGCAGTGTGTCCTTGCGGTCCTGAAGAAAGTGCTGTGAGCCACGGCCCACGATCACGCAGTTGCCCTCCTCGGCGGCACGAAGGACCACGCGCTCGGAGATGCGCACGATGCTGTCGGCATCGAGAGCATGCAGCGGGTCGTCTACGTTGGCACTGCCCTCGTAGCTGCCGCGGGCGAAGGACTTGAGCAGGCGATAGTAGAGCGAGTCGCGGCGCTCCTCGCGCTCTTCCACGGCGTTGTGGTGGCAGTGCGCCAGGCGGGCGACCTCGCGCGTCAGCTCCTGGTCCCAAAGCTTCCAGCTCAACCGTTGCGCCAGCTGCTGGGCGATCTCCGGCGCTCCGCTGCCGTACTCACGCTCGATGGTAATGATGCGAGTCACGTTGCCGCCAGAGCCGCCGGTTTCGGCTTGCCCGGCGGGAGGGCTGGAAAAGACGCCACCATGTTAGATGCAGCCAATCAATCCAGCAACTTGCCGGGATGCGCCACTTTCCGCCGGCCCGGCTCTTAAGCTTTCCCTCATTACCTTTGTAATCTTTTCCCAGTACCAAAGGCGTACTACTCTCATAACACCAGGTACATGAACTGCAGTGCCAGTTAGTGGGGAGAAGATGACAGAAGCAGCAATGCAAGAGGCGCAGGACGCCTTTGGCAAGATGGTGTCCGGCCAGGTGGCTCGAGCTACGGCTGAGCTGAACCGGCTGGATGATCTGCTGAAGGCGGGCCGCGTGGATGCGCGAGTGCTTAGCGAATTTCGCTCGGCCGTAGACCGGATCAGAACGTCAGGATGGCAGGTACAGGTCTGGCTGGAGGGCGATGAGCGGGCTTTGTCGGTCCTGATTATGGAAGAGCGCGTCCGCGCGGCCACCCGGCTCGCGGGGCAGTTGGCCGGCGAGATTGCGGGATTTGGCCGGGAGCTGTTGGGGCTGGGCTCTCTGAGAGACGCCCTGGCCAAGCTGGATCGCGTATTGGCCGGCCGCGAAACCTCAGCCCCGCGTCGATAGCGCAATAACCTTACTTAATGGCCGGCGGTGGGGGCGGAAGCACCTGTCCCGCCGGTATTGTCGCCGGCACCGGCACAAATTGCTGCGCAGTCCCTTCCGGGAACTGCTGCAGGAACTTTTCGCAGACACCGAGAAACTCACCCGAGAAGTTGTCGATCTTTAGCGGCCGGATGGGATTTCCTGCCATCGCCCAAACGACGAGTCCCGAGAGAATCAGAGCAACGGTGACCAGGGCTATGATCCCGCCGTCGATGTTGAACTGCGCCAGGATGAAGGCGTCGGCAATGCCCACCAGGGGCAGAACCCACGTCAGTGTGACCACGATGCTGCGCCGCTGTCGGTGCTGCACGCACAAGGGCACGGTCACCTTCATGCCTTTGCGGACCACCACGGCCACGATCACATAAACCAGCACTCCGAGAAGGATGGTCAAGTAAAACGCCGGGGCATGCCAGTAGTACCACTTGGTGAGCGGCTTGCCGTCGGCTGGGGCGCCGCAGCGAATGCACGTGGCAGGCGGCAGGATCACCGCCTGTCCCATGGCGGGCATGGGCAGGATCAGCCGGGATTGTTGACGAACGATTGCCGGCGCTACCGGTGCAGGCGCGTATGCGGCCATGAAGTTTCTCCCTCGGCGAAGGCTGCCAGATCATAGTACGGAACCGTCGCAAGGCCGCTGGAAAAGATGTATCCGAGGGCTATGGCCCGGCGGTTACCGGGTGGGCCCAGTAGCGATTCCTGGCCAGGACGCTTGCCTTCCCCGGTTGCCGCAGTCGCACGCGGATTTCGTGCAGCCCGGGGCGGGGATCTTTAGGCTCAAAGCTCAGCAGGTAGCGGTTGCGCAGGTGGTTGGTGAACTCCATCATGCGGGCTTCAAATCCGGCGTGCGACTTGAATAGCTCGTATTCGCCGCCGGTCATGGCGGCGATGCTCCTGGGCGAATTCTTGCGCAGGGCCTGTGCCGCCATCACCACCAGCCGCTGCAGGGGGATGGCGCCGCGCTCGCTGCCGTCGGGCAGGACCTCGCCGCGCACAATTTCATCCTGCCGGGTGGCGTCAAGCGGGGCCACGGGATGGCCCTTGCCGCTGTCGCCGCGCATGTTGTCCAACACCTCGGAGAGAACAGGTGAAAAGGCCAGGGTATACACGAGAATGTTGCCGTCCGTGATGGCGCGAACCGTTTCTTCCACGCTGACTACGTGGCTGCCGTGATCTCGCGTCTCGCTGACCAGCAGCAGCACGCGCTGCCGCTCCGGAGGTTCGCGCCGGAGAATCGCCGCGGAGTAGGCCACGGCATCGCGGATCACTGCGCCGTGGTCGCCGGAAGTAAGACGCGAGATATCGGCGGCGATCAGCGCCCCGTTGGTGGTGAAGGGCTGCTTGACTTCGATCTGGCTGTCAAAGGTGACGATGGCCGCGCGGTTGCGCCCGTCGCTCAGGATGGGCTGCAGCATGGTTCCCAGGCTGCGAATCCTCGGCAGTTCAGCCTGCGCCGTCCGCCCCAGCTGAAGTACGATTACCAGAGAGATGGGCGCGGGTTCCGGCTCTTCATCGAGACGAAGCGGCTGCTCCACCCCGTCGTCTTCCACGATGAAATCTTTGGCCTGCAGTCCGTAAACCAACCTGCCGTCTTTGTCTTTGACCAGCACCGGGACCTGCACCAGGTTGGTCTGGGTGCGGAGCGTCGGCTCCTGGCCGGGCTGGGCGGAAGCGGCCTTAAACAGGGCCACGAAGACGACAAAAGTGAGCGCTGCCGTTTTGCCCCAAAGATCGTACATAAAAGACGAACGGTGGTGTTGGAGAGTCTTGCCCAGAATTTAAAAACCGCGAGCAGGCTTGATTCCTCGCCCGACAATGGCCGGAACCAGTTCTCGGCCTTGCCGGTTGACCGTTGGAGTAGAATCTCGGGTATTTAAGAACGCTGAATTTCTCTATTCAGACCAATTTTTTATTTTTAATTGATTGGAACGTCCTGGCCCTGCCCGCCACCATAGTCCAGAGCCCAGTCACACAATTTAGTCCGTCATCCGTTTTGGATCGTCCGGTAGTGAGCGCGTAAATTCTGCTCGCCGGCACACATTTGTCGTCACGCAATTCTGGTTCGTCGATGCAGTGAGCTCGTGCACGTCAAATTTTGCACGTCCAAGGAGGAGTCTTGTGAAGATGATGGTCCTGGCAAGAAAGATTTTCTGGATGATGTGTGCGGTGCTGGCTTGCGGTGCGGCGCAGGCGCAAATCCGCGTGGACGAGGCGCGGATCGGCTGTCTCGATATTCAGACCACGCCCAACCTGACGGCGCTGGTAGCGGCCGCGTGCAACGGCAAGATGTCATGCTTTTACAAAGCGCCCACGCCCGACCAGTACACGCGCGCCGGAGTGCGGGCGGCCACCCGCACGTTCTGCACGCAGGCCATGGAGATCCGCTACCAGTGCGGCAGCGGTCCCATCAAGACCATCACCGTGCCCGGCGATGCCTGGACCCACGGCCCGGCGGAGTTGTTGTGCGAGGCTCCGACGCCGGCCGGCACGCCGCAGCCCGATACCATCACCATCGCCCGGGCGAGGATCGGCTGTCTCGACCTCCAGACCGCGCCCAACCTCACGGAGATAGTGGGGCGAGCGTGCAACGGCAGAAAGACCTGCGCTTTCAAAGCGCCCTCGCCCGACGAGTACACGCGCGAAGGAGTACGCGCCGCCACGCGCACCTTCTGCACCCAGGCGATGGAGATCGTCTTCCAGTGCGGGCACAACGATTTTCAAACCATTACCGTGCCCGGCGACGCGTGGAACCAGCCTCCGGCGCAGATGTTTTGCGAAGGTGCGGGCGGGCCACAACCGCTGCCGCCAGATGCCAGCGGACGGCTGCGCGGATGGGTTGATCTGCACACGCACCCCCTGGCCAACCTCGGCTTCGGCGGCAAGCTGCTCTACGGCGGAGCCGATGTGGGCTCGCTGCTTCCGGCCGACCCGGACTGCCATCACAACGTGCGCGCTACCAGCGAGCAGCAGGCGCTGGGACATGACAAGTCGACGCACGGCGGGCACGACTTCATCAGTAATCCCTGCGGCGACGAGCTGCGCAAGCTTGTGATCCATGGGCTGCAAAGCGGTCTGAACGGCGCCGACGAGTCCGAGGACGCGTTGGGCTATCCCTCTTTCGCCGAGTGGCCGGTGTGGAACGACCTGACTCACCAGAAGATGTGGGTGGAGTGGATCCGCCGCGCCTATGACGGCGGATTGCGGGTGATGGTGGCGCTGGCCGTCAACAACAAGACGCTGGGCGACATGACGGCTGGACCCGGCGATTACGCAACCGACGACAAGACCTCGGCCGACCTGCAGATCGGCGAGATCAAGGGCTTCGTGGGGCGTCACCGCGACTTCATGGAAGTGGCTTACAGCTCGGCCGACGTGCGCCGCATCGTCTCCGCCAACAAGGTGGCGGTGGTGGTGGGCATTGAGGTAGACCACATCGGCAACTTCCAGACCACGCAGAACCCCGCCGTGCCCGCGGAAGGCGTGGCGATTGCCGAGATTCGTCGCCTGTACCAGGAGGGCGTACGCTACATCTTCCCCATCCACGTGCTGGATAACGCCTTTGGGGGAACCGCGGCTTACGTCAACCTGTTTAACGTCTCCAATGTGCGCGAGTCGGGGCATCCCTACCACCTGGTCTGCGCCGCTCCCGGCGACAACATCACCTACCGCTACGACAACAATTCGCTCGACGCCAAGCTGGTGCTGACGCAGCTGGCCAAGAGCGGCTTCGCCGTGACCTCGATCACGCCGCCGAACTGCGCTGCGGGCGTGGGCGAGAAGAACTCCCAGCCGCTGACGCCGCTGGGCGTGGCCGCCATTAAAGAAATGATGCGGCTGGGAATGCTGATCGACATCGACCACATGTCGCAGGCCGCGGCCGACCAGGCGCTGCAGCTGGCCCAGGAATTCCACTATCCGGTGAACAGCGGCCACAATGGAGTGCGCGGAGCCGCGGGAGCGGAGACACAGAATGAACGATCATTCCGCGTCGACCAGTACGCCACGATCGGCAGGCTGCACGGCATGGCCGGTGTCGGCAGCGGCGGCCTGAACGCAGTGCAGTGGCTGGCGCTCTACAACCGCGTGATGCAGGCGATGGGCGGAGGCAGCGTGGTGGGCGGCTTCGGGACCGATACCGACGGGTTTGCCCCAGGCATGAAGGCGCGCGGCTCCAGCCTGCAATATACCGCCGCCTTCCCAGCCAGCCGCGATGGCACCAAAACCTGGAACTACAATCATGACGGCGTGGCCCACTACGGCATGTTGTGGGACTTCCTGCAGGATGTACGCACTCTGCCCGGCGGCGCGGCCATGGTTGACGGCAACTTCATGTACGGGGCCGACTATTTCTTCCACACCTGGCAGGCGGCGGAAGGCGCGGCGGCGGGGGTGAGATAAGGATTGGCGGAAAGGCCAAAAAAGCTGCTCTTCGGAAAGAGAAATCCGGGGCTGAAAGCCCCGGATTTAAGTCTCCCTTACGCGGCCCTGAAGGGCCGCTCTTTCACCAGTTACGTTCCCTCGCTCCAACTGGCCAGATACTCTTCCTGTTCCGGAGTGAGGCGGTCGATCTTCACGCCCATGGATTCCAGTTTGAGCCGGGCGATTTTCTTGTCCAGCTCTTCGGGAACGGGATACACCTTGCGCTCCAGCGACTTGTGGTTCTTCACCAGGAACTCGCAGGAAAGCGCCTGGTTGGCAAAGCTCATGTCCATCACCGAGGCCGGATGGCCTTCGGCGGCGGCCAGGTTGATGAGGCGGCCTTCGCCGAGGAGATAAATCTTGCGGCCGTCTTTCAGGGCGTACTCGTCGACAAAGTCGCGGGTCGGGCGCTTGGAAGAAGCCATTTTCTCCAGCGCGGGGATGTCGATCTCCACGTTGAAGTGGCCGGAGTTAGCCACCACTGCGCCATTCTTCATCTGCTCGAAGTGGTCCTTGCCGATCACGTTCTTGTTGCCGGTGACGGTGACGAAGAAGTCGCCGATCCTGGCGGCTTCCAACATGGACATCACGCGGAAGCCATCCATGACCGCCTCAATGGCTTTGGTGGGATCGATCTCCGTGATGATGACGTCGGCGCCCATGCCGCGCGCGCGCGAAGCCAGGCCGCGCCCGCACCAGCCGTACCCGGCGATGACGAACTTGGAGCCGGCGATGAGCGAGTTGGTGCAGCGGATCACGCCGTCCATGGTGGACTGTCCGGTGCCGTAGCGGTTGTCGAACATGTGCTTGGTCAGCGCGTCATTGACGGCGATGATGGGATAGCGCAGCGCGCCATCTTTGGCCATGGCCCGAAGCCGGATGACGCCGGTGGTGGTTTCTTCAGTACCGGCGATGATGCCTTCCACCACATCCTGGCGCTTGGTGAGAGCGGTGGAGACGAGATCGGCGCCGTCATCCATGGTGAGGTGCGGCTTGTGATCCAGTGCGGAGAGGATGTGTTTGTAGTAGGTCTCGTTGTCCTCGCCCTTGATGGCGTGCACGGAGATGTTGAAGTCGCGCACCAGCGATGCCGCCACATCATCCTGGGTGGAGAGCGGGTTGGAGGCGCACAGCACCACGTCGGCACCGCCGTCGCGCAGCGTGACCGCCAGGTTGGCGGTCTCGGTGGTGACGTGCAGGCAGGCCGAGATGCGGATGCCCTTGAGCGGCTGGTTCTTGATGAATTCCTTGCGGATGCTCTGCAGCACCGGCATGGACTGGTTGGCCCATTCGATGCGGCGTTTCCCCAGATCGGCCAGATCCAGGCTCTTGATGTCAGACGAAATGTTGGTCACCACAGATGTCGCCATACGCTCCTATGTTGAAACAGAAAAGATTCAATCCCGGGAAACCTCCAGCGGCTGAAGCCTATCTGACGCCCGCTTTGCTGGTCGAGCTTGTCTTTCCCTCAGCCTGTTCGCGAAGCCGCTCGGCTTTGTCGGTGGCTTCCCAGGTGAAGTCGGGGTCCTTGCGTCCGAAGTGACCGTAGGCGGCGGTCTTCTTGTAGATCGGGCGGCGCAGCCGCAACGACTCGATGATTCCTTTGGGCGTGAGCTGGAAGTTCTCGCGCACCAGGGCCACAAGTTTTGTCTCGTCGATTTTGCCGGTGCCGAAGGTATCCACCAGAACGCTGACCGGCTCGGCCACGCCGATGGCATAGGCCAGCTGCACTTCGCAACGATCGGCGAGTCCTGCGGCAACAATGTTCTTGGCAATGTATCGGCACATGTAGCAGGCCGAGCGGTCGACCTTGGTCGGGTCTTTGCCGCTGAACGCGCCGCCGCCATGGCGTCCCATGCCGCCATAAGTGTCGACGATGATCTTGCGTCCGGTAAGGCCGCTGTCGCCCATCGGCCCGCCGACCACGAAGCGCCCCGTGGGGTTGATGTGGTACTTGGTATCGGCGTCAAGCAGGTGGGCGGGAATCGCCACCTGGATGACGTGCTTCAGGACGTCCTGGCGCAGAGTCTTGTTGTCGATGGTCTCGGCGTGCTGCGTGGAGATGACCACGGCGTCGACGCGCACCGGCTTGTGGCCGGGACCATATTCTACTGTCACCTGGGATTTGCCGTCAGGCCGCAGGTAAGGAAGCAGGCCGCTCTTGCGAACTTCAGATAAACGGGAGGTCAACTTGTGGGCGAGGTCAATGGGGGTGGGCATGAGGTTCTCGTTCTCGTTGGTGGCGTAGCCGAACATCATGCCCTGATCGCCCGCGCCACCGGTGTCCACACCCATGGCAATGTCCGGCGACTGCGAATGGATCGAAGAGACCACCGCACAGGTGTTGCAGTCGAAACCGTAGGTCGCGTCGGTATAACCCACGGCCTGGACGGTGCCGCGCACGATGCTGGCAAAATCCACGTAAGCTTCCGTCGTGATTTCTCCTGCGATCACTACTAGTCCGGTGGTGGTCAAGGTCTCGCACGCCACGCGGCTGAACGGGTCCTGCTCGAGGCAGGCATCGAGAATGGCGTCAGAAATCTGATCGGCAATTTTGTCCGGATGGCCTTCCGTGACCGACTCGGATGTAAACAAAAAACGTTCCCTTGGAGCCAAGGTGACTTCCTCCTGAATAAATGGTTACCGCATCATTAGGGCTATCCGCCAGACTAGTCGCCAGAGCGACCGGCAACAATGATTTGCCGCTGCGCGGTTATGAAACGCGCCCGAACGGGGCTTTTTCCACGCTGAAGCGGCAACCGCTCCCCAGCATGGACGCATACTTGCTGGACATCATTGTACTAGACCGGAAGGTGTGAAGGTCAGTTCGCGCCGCTCGCTCTCGCTGCCGATGGGGCCCAGCGGCTTGCCGTTGAAGCTGATGTCTATCCCGCCGGCGTTGCCGGTGGTCAGCACCAGCTTCCTGGCGGCACGAACTGCCTGGCGGTCGCCCGCCTTCAGAGTTCTGCCGGAGACGATCAGCTTGCCGTCGGCGGTGACTGTCACCCAGGCATCTTCCTTGGCTTGAACTACCACCGAGAACGTTCGCTCCAGTGCCGGAGTTGGCGTCCGCGACGATTCGCTCGCGGCCAGAGTAGGCGTACCCGCGGCCGCGCTGGATAACGCCGGCATCGGCGCGGGCGAGGCCGGGAGCGTGCCGGTGATCGGTGTGGGAGATGGCGTGGCGACCGCTGCCGTCGCGGCCGGCGTGGGAGTGGCCGTCGCGGCCGCAGGAGAGTTCTCGCTGGTTTCCGGTTGACGCTTGTTGCGCGCCCAGAAGATGGCCAACACGATCACCAGAGCTATCAGCGCCAGCAGCAAGGGTAACGAAGAGCGACGCGGGTTTAGCTGCGGTTCGGGCTGATCCTGGACCTCCACGGGAAAGCTCGGTTCGGTCTGGGTCTCCTCGCCGCTGGCGGCGACATAGTCGGCTACCGCTTGATCTTCGTCGATCCCCAGGAAGCGGGCGTAAGCGCGGACGAAGCCGCGATTGAAGATTCCGCCGGGAAGCGAGTCGAAGTTCTCGCTCTCCAGGGCTTCCAGGTGGCGGCGGGCGATCTTGGTAGACCCGGAGATTTCGTCAAGGGCGACGCCCCGCATCTCCCGCTCCCGCCGCAACCGTTCGCCAAAAGATCCCATTTGCTAGACTCGCCCTGCCACCCTTCGCCAGGTTGGCCAGATTTTCGCGGAGAGCGCCATGATAGGAAGAGGCGCTCCCGGTGTCAATTCTATCTTGGCTGTAACTGTCTAAAAAACAAAGACTTTCAAGTGACTAAAGGCATATTACTCGCGGGTTTCCACATCATTCACGGGTTGCTGATTTTGCTGAATCAGGCGATAATACGCGAAAGTCCGGCTTTCCCCAACACGGCAAGAGGATCTGACCTTCCCGATGAATGACAGCGCAGCGCCAGAGAAGAAAACTAAGCGACAGATGCAGGAAGTCGCCATCTTCAATGATGTTGCGAAGGCCCTGACCTCGTCCCTGAACCTCGATTCCATTCTGCAGACCATCATGGACAAGATGGCGGAATTCTTCCGTCCGGATACCTGGTCCCTGCTGATGGTGGACGAGCAGCGCGATGAGCTTTACTTCGCCATCGCCGTGGGTGATGCCGCCGAGACTCTTAAAACCGTGCGCATGAAGCTGGGCGAAGGCATCGCCGGCTGGGTGGCTCGTCATGGCGAGTCGCTGATAGTACCCGACGTCTACAACGATCCCCGCTTTGCCCGCCGCGTCGACGAGATGACCAAGTGGAAGACGCGCTCCATCATCTGCGTGCCGCTGCAGTCCAAGCACCGCGTCCTGGGCGTAATTCAGCTCATCAATTGCGCCATGGAGAGTTTCGGCGAACAGGAGATGTTCTTCCTGCACGCGCTTTGCGATTACGCCGCCATCGCCATCGACAATGCGCGCGCGGTCGAAAAGATTCAGGAACTGACCATCACCGATGACTGCACCGGCCTTTATAACGCCCGGCATCTTTATAAGACTCTGGAGGCCGAAGTCTACCGTTCAGCCCGCTTCGGTTACGAGTTCAGCGTAGTCTTCCTGGATCTCGACCACTTCAAGCACGTGAACGATACCTATGGCCACCTGGTCGGCAGCAAGCTGCTTCAGGAAATCGGTTTCAAGATCAAGTCGCAGCTGCGCCTGATCGACTACGCCTTCCGCTACGGCGGTGACGAGTTTGTCATCCTGCTGCCGCAGACCGATAAGGCCGCGGCCTTGGTGGTGGCCAAGCGCATCCAGGAGATGATGCGCAACACCATCTTCCTGGCTGAAGACGGGCTCAACCTGAACGTCCGCGCCAGCATGGGACTGGCCACCTATCCCGAAGACGCCAAGAGTTCGCACGAGATCATCCGCCAGGCCGACGAGATGATGTACATGGTCAAAAACTCCAGCCGCGATAACATCGCTGTCGCCCAGCAGGGATTGCTGAAGTAAAGCAAATCTGCATTCAGCGCTCCGCCTTCAGCCAAAAACCAGACGGCGAGATCAACGCCTCGCAGACTGCGGTCCGAGTTCGGGCGGATTCCTAAGATGCCCCTGAGACGCGTTACCCATTGGCTGACTGCTGATTGCTGAGTGCTCTTTCAGTGCTTCTTCAACTCCGGCGGCTCATGCGGCGTGTCCGGCGGGCGAGCGCTGCGGACGTTGGCATTCTCCGGCGCCGAAGCATCCACGCCGAAGTCCCACACGAACAGGTTGATCTGACCTTTATCCAGAATTTCCACCACTGCGTACTCGCCTTTGGCCAATGGCTCATCGGGAGTGATTTTTGTCCAGTCGCCGAAATGTGCGCTCGTGGTCTTGATCCAGTTTTCTTTCTGGCTCAGGCGGCCGGTCACGGCAACATTAAGGTCTCCCACCCCGCGCGAATCCTTCTTGCTCTGCAGCCGGACAATCCGATAGTGGTCCTCCGGCGGATGGGAAGCGTCAGGTGGATGCTGGACCTGCGCGCCGTCCGCCGGCGTCTCCATTGCGTCCAGTTGCAGGTAGATGACAGGCTGGCTCACGTGCGCCTGCACCGCGGAGTGCGCGCCCTCCAGTTCAATCGTTTGCTTGCTGGAAAGCGATAGCGGATTGATGGCTGCCCGCAAAATGTTCCGCCCGGTGTGCTTGTTCAACTCGCCGCCACTCTGCTCCAGCGCAACCAGCTGCTGCTGCTGCTTGTAGGTATCGAGCAAAAAAATGCCGCCATCGTCGGGCAGCGAGAGGCCGGGGGCAACCGGAGGCGTTTCCGGTTTCTCCGGCTGGTCATTGGCGGCGGCTTCCTTGTTCAACCTGATAGTGCCGGCCGCGCGATCCTCCTCCAGCTGGCGGTTGAATTTCTCCGTAGCCGGCCAGTCCACCAGCAGCGTGGGCAGCTCTTCCCAGTCATAGCGTTCTGCGCTGTAGAAATGAACCCGATCGCCCTTGATTTCCCACTTGGTTGCGGTCTGGTAGGAGCCATCTTTCAGGATCAGACGTTTAGGGACCTGCTGCGCGAGAAGAAGCGCGCTCAGGAATGCCGCGATAACCACGGAGAGATAAACGCATTTGCGGCAGCGTGCCATGCGAGAGATCCGGTTCCTTCATTTTATATCTGGGGCAATCCGCTTTCTGTTATCTTTCCCTTCGCTCAACATACGGAGACATTTGATGAGAGCCGTTTTCGCCGGGGTTCTGCTGTTGTCTCTGGCAGCGACATTTGCGTCAGCGCAGCCAGTCCCGGCGCAACCATCTCCTTCCTCTCTGGAGCCCGCCGCAGACAGCGCCGGCGCCAGCGGGCCGACCATTGCTTACACCCTCCCTCCCGACAAGCTGGCCAAGGCCAAAGCGCTCTACGATCTTGGCGGATATCTGCGCATCATCGGCCCGGTGTGGTCGTTTGCCGTGCTGCTGGGAATCCTCTATTTCGGCGCAACTGCCCGGTATCGCGACTGGGCGGAGCGGGCTACCGGCAAAAGTTTCGTCCAGGCGCTCATTGTGGTTCCGCTGCTGCTTCTTACCCTCGATATTCCCGATTGGCCTCTGGCTGCTTACCGGCATTCCGTCGGAGTCGAATATGGGCTCGTAGTGCAGGGCTGGGGCTCATGGTTCAGCGATCTTCTCAAAGGGGAAATGCTGGTGATCGTGATCGGGCTCTTCGCCCTTTGGGGCATGATCGGCATGATTCGCAGGAGCCCACGCCGCTGGTGGCTGTACTTCTGGCTGGTGGCTCTTCCCTTCTTCGCTTTCTTCGCGGTAATCGAACCCGTGGTCATCGATCCCATGTTCAACAACTTCGAGCCGCTGGACAAGAATCATCCTCAACTGGTGAATGCGATTGAAACCGTCACTCATCGCGGCGGCCTGGAAATTCCTCGCGACCGCATGTTTGAGATGAAGGCCAGCGAAAAAGTGACCGATTTGAATGCCTACGTCGCCGGCTTCGGTCCTTCCAAGCGCGTGGTGGTCTGGGACACCACCATTCAGAAATCAACAATCCCGGAGACGCTCTTTGTCTTCGGACATGAGATGGGTCACTACGTTCTAAATCATGTCCTGATCGGGCTCGGACTCTCCGCTCTCGGGCTGCTTGTGGGCCTTTACCTGACGTACCGCCTGTCCGGATGGTTCCTGCGCCGCTTCGGCGAGCGCTGGAAAATACGCGGACTGGGCGACTGGGCTGCACTGCCCATGATCTTCGTGATCTTCAGCGTTCTCGGCTTTGTAGCCACGCCTATCGCCAACACCATCAGCCGTCAGATCGAGCACAATGCCGACATTTACGGGCTGGAAGTCACGCATGGCCTCAATGCCAACTCCCAGGAAGTCGCGGCCCACGCGTTTCAGGTCCTGGGCGAGCTGAGTCTCGACTATCCGTATCCCAGCAAGCTGGTGGTCTTCTGGTACTACAGCCATCCCAGCATCCCCGACCGCGTCCGCTTCGCGCATGAGTACGATCCCTGGAGCAAAGGCGAGAGCCCCAGGTACGTTCGTTAAAGATCCCGACGGGAGGGACGGACCACTATTTCAATCAGCTTGAGGGCACGAACACGCAAAGGCGCAGGTGAAGACGTGTTTATGACCTCTTGTTCAATTGTGACCAGACTTCGTCCGAGCTGAGCCGCTAGCATCGATTGTGCCTGGATTTAGATTTATAGGTTAAAGGGTTACCGTCTGGTTCTTGCACAAGGTTCAGCCCTCTTGTTTCAATCTGCCGCAAAGAATCAGACCCTACGCAGCTTCCTGAGCGGACATGCCGCTCTCCAGCTGCCACCAGCTGAATGGAGTTTTCCAATGAAATTCGAGATGAGACACGCTTTATGGGTTCTTGCAATCAGCGCTGCACTGCTCGCCACACCCGAGTTCTCCAGTGGGTATCAACCCCAGGACAACCATGGGGGGCAAGACCGGAGCCAGGATGACAAGCGTGGAGACCAGCAAGGGGACAGACACGACAACGCCCAAAACGACCAGCGCAACGATCGCCACGACAACAACCAAAACGACAGGTACGCTCGCAACGGTGCGCCGCGGGGCGGATATACGCTGAGCTGCCAGGATATCCGGACCGTCGGCGGCACACTGCAGGCCAGCTGCAAAAAGAGGAACGGAAAGTGGAAGCAGGCGTCGCTGCGCAACTTCAATCAGTGCGTCAGCCAGATTGAGAACAATAATGGCAAGCTGGTCTGCAGCAGGTAAGCACGATCAACGGTGTTTCAGCGTTGAACAGACTTACAGGTTCTCGGCAGTGACATAGCGTTGCGCGAAACAATTCGGTGCACGCGATTTCATTCAAGATCGCTTCGACGCCCAGAAGACCGGAAGGTTCAACTCCGCCACAGCTGAGCAACTCGCCGGCGCCTCAAAAATCAGTCCTTCGTTTCACAACCAGGATCTCAGGATCCAAAGGGGTAACACGTATGAAGAAACTAATCGTATTCTTGTTAATGGGATGTTTAGGTTCTCTCGGCTGGGCCGGCGAGCAGAACAAAGACGTGACCGAGCGCCTGGAGAAGGCGACCGACGTATTAAACCAGATGACTTCCGCGCCTGACAAAGGGATACCGGAAGAGGTTCTTGGCGGCGCCAAGTGCATTGCCGTGATACCGAATCTGGTCAAGGGCGGCTTCATCCTCGGCGGTAAGCACGGCCGCGGCGTCGCTACTTGCAGGACAGAAGATGGTTGGAGCGCGCCTGCTTTCATATCGATAGGCGGCGGAACAGCGGGCCTGCAGATCGGCATAGAAGGCATAGATCTGATCATGGTGATCATGAATCACAAGGGCATGGAACAATTGCTCTCCAGCAAATTCCAGCTCAGCGGAGAAGGATCGGCAGCCGCCGGACCGGTCGGACGTCATGCTTCGGCAGGCACCGATTGGAAAATGGACGCAGAGGTGCTCACCTACTCGCGTTCCAAAGGAATCTTTGCCGGCCTTACCCTGGACGGGGCAGTGATCGAACAGGACAGCGATTCGACGCGGTCGGTGTATGGTCGCGATGTATCGTTCCAATCCGTTCTCCAAGGGAAGGTATCGACACCTGAGATCGCCAGGGACTTCATGAGGGCAGTCCGCGAGACGATCCACAAGGCCAAGGCAGAGGAAGCTCACGAAGGCACGGATCGGTAAACCGGATGGGATTATCACCTTTTGCTACGGGTGGTAATCCTGCCCGCCGTTTTGCATGAGTCGAATTTTTCAAATCCCTGGCCACTCTCGACTACGTCTCTGAGGGCGGCAACCTGGAGGAAAACGCATGTTTCACATGATCTGGTATGTTCTCATTGGGCTGATCTCAGGGGTTATAGCAAAATCGGTGATGCACGTGCACATGACGACCTTCTGGACCGTCGTGCTCGGCATCATCGGATCGATCATCGGCGGCGCCGTTACCCACATGTTTTCGCGCCCCAAAAACGAACGCTATCATCCCGCCGGCCTCATTTTTTCCACACTCGGCGCGATCCTGATTCTCTTCATTTGCTATAAGCTGAACATCCGTTTCCCCCAGGTCAACCCTTTCTAACCCGTCGACGATTAACTGGCATCCTGCCAGGACGGTCTACGTCTCGGGCTTTCATGGTGCCACGCCAGGGCTACTCTGGCCTGCCGGTGAGATGGCAAACCCTAACTGAAGCGTCCTGTTCCCAATTGAACAGTCAGCCCAATTTGTCCAGGCGAATAATGAAAGTGATTGGTGTCGCTGTCATCGCTATGAAACATCAGTGAGGAGGCAAGGATTTGGAAAAGAGGGCACACCTATGAGCGCCTTCAGTATCTTCAGTCGTGATCGGACATTTCACGAGAAATTCAGTCCCCTGACAACGTTCTTCATGGTCGCATTTCACTTGGGCGCCGTGGTAGCGCTGTTTATGTTCACTTGGCCGGCCCTGATCGTTTCCGTGGTCCTGTTGTGGATGGCCGGCAGTTTAGGCATAGGCATGTGCTATCACCGGCTTCTCACGCATCGCGGCTACAAAACCTACAAATGGGTGGAGTACTTCCTCACTATTTGTGCCACTCTGGCCCTGGAAGGTGGGCCCTTCTTCTGGGTAGCAACGCACCGCGTTCATCACAAACATTCCGACAGGCCAGGTGATCCCCATTCACCCCGCGAGGGAGGCTTCTGGGCGCATGCGGGCTGGATCATCACCGGAAGCACCCTGAGCAACAACTCGCCCGCGTTGCTTCCTTACGTTCCCGATCTTCGCAAAGACAAGTTCCACACCTGGATCAGCAGGTGGCACTGGGTCCCCATCACGGTCCTGGGCGTGATCCTGTACGCGGCGGGCGGATTACCCCTTATGATGTGGGGAATATTCCTGCGCACGGTCGTCGGACTCCATTGCACCTGGCTGGTCAACTCAGCCACGCACCTCTGGGGGACAAGGCGCTTCGCTACTACGGACACTTCCAGGAACAGCTTTTGGGTTGCGCTGCTGACCTGGGGTGAGGGCTGGCACAACAACCACCACGCGCACCCTCAGTTCGCGCGTCATGGCCTGGTCTGGTACGAGTTCGATACGAGCTGGTACGCCATCTGTGCTCTTCGCGCACTGCGCCTGGCCTGGGACGTGAGCGAGCCGAAGTCGGAGCCTTTGGCGCAGAAGAAGGCTGCCTCTCGGCCGGCCCCATCCGGCTTGAACTCCCGCGCCGTAATCCATTCTTGAGGGACGCTATCCACGAGCGGTACATGCCAACTCGGACGCCTCAAACTCAAAAACAGCAGCCGGCGATCAGGCATTTCCTGTATCTGATCCAGGAGTCCACGTCGGCTTTGCGGCAAGCAGCAGCTGCAATAGCGTGGCGCAGTTTCGAACGCTTCCTGAGATGCCCAGGAGTGATTCTGATACAGGGGGATGCAGTTCCGCCAGCGTATCAAGGCGGCCACTCACGTTGTGGAGTTCCTGAACTTCGTGCAGGATTGCGGTCGGATTCATGGTGCACACGGCTTTTCTGAGAGCCTAAGGAGAGAAAACTTCAGATGCGATGCTTAGTTCAGGGAACCTGAAAGAGGAGAAGGTAGGAACCGCCTCAATGTTCATTCTATCACGCGAGCAGCCTGAGATATTCGAGTGGACCAGCAGAGTGCTGCGCTGCGAAAACGCCCCGCGTACTGTTCGTTGCAGGTCAGTTCAGTATTGATCACGTGGCCCAGGCAATGGAGTGGGACACTAGGTTCAACGATGAGTATGACCCATGTCAGTTGGCTCGATCTCTTCCGCAATGGAGTCGGCTGCAAGTAACTTCCAGGGCTTTCTCGTGCCTGGGGCATTTGTCTGGTCGCTTCTGTGCGGTGTGATAATGGTGCTGGCAGCCTCAGGGCAGACTCCTGCCAAGGTATCGCACGCACCGGAGCTCGACGCCGGCTTTCACCTTCTTTACGAACTGAAACCAGAAGATGCTCGTGCCCAGTTTGGGCTCTGGCAGAAGTCCCATCCTGAAGATCCCCTGGGGAGTGCTGCGGCGGCGGCAGCTTATCTGTTTGAGGAGTGCTACCGGCAGGGCGTTTTGACCTCGGACTTTTTCCTCGACAACAAACGTTTTCTGGGCAAGGTTAGCCTCAAACCGAATCCGGAACTCCGCGCGGGATTTTTCGCCGCAGACGAAGAGGCGCAGCGCCTTGCGCAGCTGCGATTGCGGGAGAATCCGGACGATCCCAACGCCCTTTTTTCCATGACCCTAAGCCTGGGACTGCAGGCCGACTATGCCAGCCTGATCGATAGGCACCAGGTCGAAAGTCTGAAAATGACTCGCGAAGCGGACAAGTACTCAAGAAAACTCCTCGCTGTAGCGCCCGGCGCTGCTGATGCCTATCTCGGCCTGGGGACCGCGAATTACGTGATTGGGAGCCTGCCGGCACACAAGCGGTTTTTCCTGGCTTTCGCCGGGATCCACGGCGACATCCGCGTGGGCATCCAGCAACTCCAGATCGCCGCCACAAGCGGCCATTACCTGAGACCTTTTGCGAAAATCTTGTTGGCCCTGGCTGCCTTGCGTGAAAAAAACACGGAACTGGCCCGCACCGAGCTTCGGGACCTCGTCGCAGAATTTCCGGGAAACCCGCTCTTTGCCGGTGAGCTGGCCAAACTCGATCATCACACCGGCGACCGAGGTCAGGATTGAAAGAAAAGAATATGGGTGAGCGGGCTGAGGGCGATTTTGCGGCAGGGCTGCAGAAATGCTTCCTCGGACAGAATCCTCCGCCTGGGCATTGTTACCAGTCCGGCACATCCAAGAAAATACCCCGCTTGGGGCCGGCATACAGCGCTTCTAAACACTCCGTGTCGCCCGCCTGTGCTTTGGCATCTCACCTTTATGGGTGCAAATAAGCACCGTGTCGAAGAAAAAATCAGAGTGTCCACTTTTGTACAGTTCGCGAAGTGCAAGGTACCGTACTTTGCTTCTGCCCTCCGTAAAGCCCACGAGTGATGGCGAATGATCAAAATGGCGCAGAGCATCGCCTCATGAAGGTCCACTTAATCAATCCGAGCAGCGTATCTTTTGGTACGGCGGTCATAACTCCGCGATGGTTGTACGTCCTGGCCGGGGCAACACCCTCATGCTGGGGTCCTCCGCATCTTGTGGATGAGACCCTGTCTCCAGTGAGGCCGTCCGACATCCAGGCTGGTGACGTTGTTGGCATTGGCATTCACACCGGCAACGCGCTGCGCGGATACGAGATAGGCAACATGGCTCGTGCTCGTGGGGCCACAGTAGTTTTCGGCGGAATCCACGCCACGCTCTATCCTGAGGAAGCGGCAGAACTGGGCGGCGCACATGCCGTAGTGAAAGGCGATGGCGACGTGGTTTGGGCCAGGGTCCTGGCTGACCACGCCAAAGGCACCCTTGGGCCCTTGTACGCCGGCGGAAGGATTGAAGCCGATGACTTTGTTCCCGCACGCTGGGACCTGCTGCCGCGCAACCGTTACATGTGGGCCTCAGTGCAAACCGTCCGTGGCTGCCCCAAGCACTGTTCCTTCTGTTCGGTGTGGCGCACTGACGGACAACGCCCGCGTCAGCGCTCTTCAGATGCTGTCATAGAAGAAGTCGTCCAATTGCGCCGGCTCGGCTTCCGCTTCATCGCGCTGGCCGACGATAACTTCTATCCTGTGACCCTCACCGATCTCGAACTGGCCCAGAAACAGAACCATACCCAACGATTGAATGAACTCAAAGCCATTCGTGCCGAACGGTTCGAACTGATGGCGCGCCTGGCCCAGCTTCCTGGGGACACAATTCTGTTTACCCAGATCACCATGGAAGCGGGCGAAGATCCTGAGTTTCTGATTGCCATGCGAGCTGCGCATATTCAAGGTGTGCTGGTCGGCGTGGAAGCCGTGACTCCTGAAGGCCTGAAAGACGTATATAAAGATTTCAACTGCGTGGGAGCAAGCCTGGCGGAGCGCCTGCGTACTTTTCGTCGCCATGGGATTTACGTCCTCGGGTCCTTCATCTTCGGTCTGCCCAGCGATCGCCCCCAGACCTTTGCTGCCACAGCGGACCTCGCTGAGCAAGCCGACCTGGCCTTTGCGCAGTTTGTGATGCTCACGCCGTACCCCGGAACGGTTGACTTTGCTCGCTGGGAAAGAACCATGGAGGGCAATCCCACCCGAATTGGCGGCGTTCCCCTTACTCGAGTGTGGCTCATCCCCCGGGCTGTTCGTCCTCAAATGTTCTGGGATCATCCGGCCATGTCAGTAGACGAAATCCGGCGCAGGACACAAGCCGTATGGGACCGCTTCTACAGCTTTGGCTTGATCTGGAAGCGCGCCCAGTTCATCCCTTCGATGAAGGGACGGCTCGCCTTCGTGTTAATTTCAAAGCTCTACCGCCGCATGTATGCTGACACCGGGATCGCCACAGATAGCGCCCGGCTCGCATGGTCTGCCCGGTGGGCGCGCTGGCTGGCAAGGGCATGCCGCCGCTTGTTTGCTGGTCCGCCAATGCCGGGGTTGCAAGTTCCTCCTCGTGTAAGCCCGGGGAACGTATCGTAAATATAGGGTCAAGGAGACAGGCAAGCCCATTCCCTGACTCCGCGCCATGACGCTCACTTCCCTTATCAAGAAACTGGTCCGGACGCTGGGAAGGTTGATCCCGCAATGCGGCGATTTCCCAGGCCGTAGCCTTCATGGTTTGGATGGTATTCTCTGCAATGATCGTCTTTCTTGGCGCGGCCTGGAACGCGGAAAGCAATCCCACCGCGAGTTAGTTCTGCCTTGCAGAGAAAAAGGCGTGGCCCTGGGCGCCCGTAGAGACGGGCCGAACCTGTGCTGATTTGACCACTTTATATTGGTTCCGCGACCTGGAATTCTAGTGGTGAAAACCTCAGTACGCGAAGAAGCAGCAGAGCGGCATTTGAGCCTGAGGCCTTTTTTGAGAGAACCGGCCTGGGGCGGACCATTGTTGATGTCTCCTATCTGCTCGCCCGCAACGCCCGCATCAGGAAGATCTGGTCGACCACCTTTTTAATTCCAGCGAAAAGCGCCTGGCCAGGGCCCTGTTGCTGCTTGCCCAGTTCGGCAAAGACGGCACGCCGGAAACGGTGATTCCCAGGATAAGCCAGGAAGGGCTGGCCGAAATGGTGGGTACAACGCGCTCCCGCGTTAGCTTCTTCATGAATCGTTTCCGCAGGCTCGGTTTCATTGAGTACAACGGCAAATTGAGCGTTCATAGCTCTTTGCTGAACGTCATTCTTCACGACTGATTTTCCCTCCAGCCGGGAAGACCTTTTTCGGGAACCGAACTTTAGATCCGGCAGACATGGCCAAACGTACGTCCCGTTTGAGACAGCTTTTCTATCTGTGAAGCAACATGATTGTTCTTAAGAAAACTGCCTCCTAAAGTACCTGGGAAGGGAGGGACGATGTCAGAGCCTGGCAAGCACGAAATCCTGTTAGTAGACGATGACCAGAGCATTCGCGACAGCATTGGATCGATGCTGCAGGCGGCAGGCTATGACGTGACCCTGGCTACGCACGGCTTTGACGCCCTCCTTCAACTGCGTAAGAGGCACCCCGTTTTGATCATTTCCGACCTGAATATGCCGCAAATGTCGGGGTTCGAATTTCTCTCCGTGGTCCGGCGGCGGTTTCCGCACCTGCCGGTGATAGCCATGAGCGGCGCGTATCATAGCGGATCTGCGGTGCCGGGCGGAGTGATTGCGGACGCTTTCTATGCCAAAGGCCAGGCCACTGCCGAAGAGCTGCTAGAAGTTGTGGCCGAACTGATTCAAACCTCTGGCGGAAGGGTGCTGGCCCATCAGAGGGAATCGGCACCGGTGTGGATACCCAGGAATGGCAAAGATTCCTCCGGAGTACCTTATGTGGTCCTGACCTGCACCGAGTGCCTGCGCTCATTCGCTCTCAATGTAGTAACGGAAGACCTCCAGAAGATCCAGGAGACTCCGTGCCTGTTCTGTCCCAATACCGTCAGATACATCATCGATTTTTCCCTTTCGATTGTTTCTCCCCGGCGCGAAGTGGAGTCGGTGACAACGATCGCGCACAGCAGCGGCAAGAAATTAGCGGGCGCCTGACGGATTGCGCGAATCGTCCGCGTGACGCCCTCAGTCCGGTGCCATGTTCAAAATTGCACCCTGTGACAAGTGTGCCATTCGGGATAGTCTTGTGAGCTGCTGAATGTCATGATTGTTTCCTCATTAGTCTCGTGAAGATGTGTTACCAGGACAGAAAGAGAGTGCAGCATGTCTAGCCTTTCAAAACATGAAATTCTCGTGGTTGACGACGAACGCTCTGTTCGTGAGAGCTTTGCCTTGATGCTGCAAGCGTCGGGATATCAAGTCAGTTCCGCGGAGGACGGTTTCGATGCTCTCTTGCAGATGAAGAGAAGGCTTCCCGCCATCGTGCTTTCCGATCTCAATATGCCGCAAATGTCCGGTTTCGAGTTCCTTTCCGTGGTACGGCGCAGGTTTCCCCAGGTGTCCGTGATTGCCATGAGCGGCGCCTACCATTCCGGCGATACGGTGCCCGGGGGCGTAATTGCCGACGCTTTTTACGCCAAGGGTCAATGCGACCCGCAGACGCTGCTGCGTATTGTGGCCGATCTGATCCAAACTTCTGCGGCGCACGCGCTGGACCATGAGAAAGAGTCGGCCCCGGTCTGGATACCCCGCAACGGAAAGGACTCCTCCGGAATCCCCTTTGTGGTTCTGACCTGCACGGATTGCCTGCGCTCATTTCCTCTAAGCGTAGCAACGGAGGACCTGCAGAAAATTCAGGAGACACCCTGCCTGTTCTGCCCCAACACCGTGCGCTACGTTATCGATTTTTCACTGGCGATTGCTTCCCCGCGGCCCGCAGGGGAGAACGTCACAATCGTTCGTGAGACGGCGGCAAAGAAGAGCGCTTAGCTGGACAGCTTGCGCCTTGCGGCCCGGCCTTTGTTTAGGGTGGAATCGGGCCGTCACGGCAACCCCCTGCCCTTTACCAGTCCAGGCCGCCACCTGTTTGACTAGTTATGCAGGACCACGTTCAGGAGCGAACGCCGCACCAGGAGGGTGCCGTTGTATTCAATGAATCCCAGCTTACGAAAGCGATTCATAAAGAAGTTGACCCGCGCCCGGGTTGTCCCCACCATTTCGGCCAGCACTTCCTGGCTTATCTTGGGAATCACCGTTTCCGGCGTGCCGTCTTTGCCGAACTGGGC